>ERZ1673697.99-NODE-99-length-132720-cov-29.312803_pt1 | contig 132720 bp, 96 predicted proteins | sample MGYA00580227_ERZ1673697 | MGnify/ENA primary metagenome ERZ1673697 (study PRJEB41218, sample SAMN15661759) | gut metagenome | host: Homo sapiens | place: Canada: London | collected 2015-08-20/2019-03-30 | study: EMG produced TPA metagenomics assembly of...
GCTCGTCGGGCTCATAACCCGGAGGTCGCAGGTTCAAGTCCTGTCCCCGCAACCAACAAAGCTCGTTGAAACGATAAGTTTCAACGAGCTTTTTTCTGCAATATGGCAAAAGTGGTAACAAGCTGGTAACTTTGACCCCAAAATGACCCCAAAACGGTATAATGACTGCGCCCGGACGGTTGAGATTTTCAACCATCCGGGCGCTTTTTGTGGATAAAATTTGCGGAGTTGGCAGGTAAATATAGGATCGGTCAGTGTAGTCAGCTCGCCTTGACGAGTACCAGCACGCTGTTGTTTGGTACGACGATCTGTTCCTGTTTGGTAGGAATGGGCGGGTTCTTGTATTGGCGCAGGGCTTTTTGGATTTGCTGCTTGACTTCCAGAAGGGTGCTTGTTGTGTCTATTACCCTCTATATGGATGGGGTGTTTCCTTTTGCAGCATTCGCCACAGCGTTGTGCGGCTGATGCCCAAGCGCTCGGCAGCACGTTTCTGGTTGCCGTTTTCGGCTTGCAAGGCCTGTTGCACGGCGATTTGCTCGATCTCTTCCAGCGTTAGGTCAACGGGCAGAGCGTGGGTTTGGGGAACGGCACCGGGGTAGAAGGTACATTCCCGTTTCAACTGGTCGCGCACGGTCTCCACGGAGATATAAGGTGTCGTCGTGTGCAGCACCAACTCGTCCAGCACGCGGCAGAACTGGTCGTAGTTGCCAGGCCAGCTGTACTCCGTCATACATAAGTTCGCCTCCGGCTCAAAACCGATGACTGCACGGGCGTTGCGCATATTCAGGGTACTGATATACAACCCAGACAAGCGCGGAATATCTTGCAGGTGACTGCGCAACGGCGGCATTTGCAGCATCAGGCAGTTCAGCATATCTACCAGTCGGGCATAGTGGGGGTGCATCGTTCCGGAACTGGAGCTACTGGCGACAAAGAAGAACCGGTTGCGCTCCTGCGTATGCAGCGCCATTATGGTGGAGAACAACTCGCTGAACTGCTCGTCAGTCAGCGCCTCCACATGGCTCATCATAAGGGTGCAGCCGTCACCCATCAGGGGGGAACGGTCGCTCGCCATCAGATATTTCCAGCCGGGGTGCATGAGCATGGCACAGTCAATCTTGATGAGCGGCGCGTTAGAAAGCGGCCCTTTGGCGTAGAGCATCCGCACCATCTGGGGCTTGGCTGTGCCAGGTTCGCCGTAAACGACAAGTGGGCGATTGCTTTGCAAATATTGCTCCAGCGTCAGGTTTGCGGTGGAAAAGGACTGGGTGATGCCGTAGAAACTGTCAAAGAAAGTATCTACTGCCTGTTGGCGATCCGAGTAGGCGATGCCGTATTTTTCCAGCGGGATGGACAGCCGACTCTTTTCGATTGTGACGACATGGCGCAGAGCCCCTTCCATTTGGATAGGGGTGCTCTGCAAAGCATAACGGATGCCATTCTCTTCAAGGCAGCTGCGGTGGGGCTCGGTGGTGTGCTGCATAATAGCTGAGTGTGCCTTTGCCAGCACACTGTCGGGGAGCTCGGGGGAGAGGGAGACAAACAGGTCCTGCCCGGCCTCGTCGCTGACAAGGGTGTCGTAGGGCATGGCACGGATGACATCCTGAAAGAATTGCGCCAGTTCCAGCGCCTTGCGGTGAGCCAGCCCCTCCTGTACGGCGGTATTCAGCGCATCCTCCACGCTTTCAAGGCCGGAGGTGATAAGCAGGGCGGGGATGCCGTATTCCTGCGCAAGTGAGTTGGTGACAACATCGCACAGCACCATTTGACAGCCGGAACTTTCCAAACCCTGTAAGATAGTGCGAGCCTCGGCTTGGTCGTGGATGGTGTAGATATCCACATTGTAGCGCAGCACTTCGCACAGGAATGTGGCGTTGCGGGTGATGGCCGGGAAGCCGATGACCGCGTATTTGCAGTTGTGATTTTCTGCCAGCTTGATGGAACGCAGAATATCGTAGACAGACAGTGGGATGTCCACAACCTTTAGGTCGGTAGCCTGGCGGATAGACTCGGCTGTGCCGCCACGGGAGAGGATGACATCGTACGCCTGATGGGCAGTTTGGGCGACGGCAATCTCCGCGCCGGCGGTCAGGTTGCCGACATGAATGTCGATCTGCAGATCGCTGCGAGATTCTGCAGCCTGTTGCATCAGGCTGGCAATCCCTTCATAAGGGGCGATGCCTAGGATTCGGATTGGGCGCATGGTAGAGGTCCCCCCCTTTTATAAACTGTTTTAAATTGCAACTCTATCGTAACCGATTTGCCGAGCTGTGTCAATTGAAAAAATTAAATAGTTTCAAATAGAAACACAAAAAAGCGGAAAATAGGACAAAAACAGTTGACGAACAGTAACGAGAATGGTAAGATTTAGACAAATCCAGAGAGCGCTGAAAAAAAGATGCAGAAAGATAAGCAAATGATACGAAACTACGCGTTGCAAAATGAAACACATTGGAGGAGCCTATGGCACGGCTGACAGTAATCGCGGACGACCTGACCGGCGCACTGGATACAGGCGTACAGTTTGCTAACCGCTGCGTTTCCGTCCGGGTGGCCGCAGTGCACGGCACCGCCGCCGTGCACGAGGAACTCTTCCAAGCGGATGTGGCGGTCATCGATGCGGAGGTCCGTCACAGGAGCCAGCAGCAAGCCTACAAGATTTGTTTAGAACTCGTGCAGCAGGCGCAGCGCTGCGGGACTGACTCCGTTTATATCAAAACAGATTCCGGGCTGCGAGGCAATATCGGCGCGATGTTCCAAGCAGCATTGGATGCCAGTGGTGCGGCGGTTGCGTACTATGCACCGGCGTTGCCTCGGATGAATCGCTTGACACAGGGCGGCATCCAGTACATCGACGGCGTACCAATCAATGAGAGTGTGTTCGGGAAAGATCCCTTTGAACCGGTCCGCTCCCCCTACATAAAAGACCTTTTCAAAAACTGTCGGGCAGAGGTCGTCACCTGCCAGCCCCGCAATCTGCCGCCTCCACCGCAGGATGGTCAACAGATCGTCATCTGCGACGCCGAGAACGCCATGGACTTCCAATGCATTGGCATGGAACTGCAACGCACGAATAGCCTGAAAATCTTGGGTGGCTGCGCGGGATTTGCAGCGGCGTTGCCGTCCTTCCTGGGGCTTGCGGGAGAACCCATCCGTCTGCCTTGTATCAAGGCCCCGCTCTTGGTGCTCTGTGGCAGCCTGAACCCAATCACAAAGCGGCAGTTGGAGTACGGCGCAGCTCACGGCGGCATCCGTATATCGCTGCAAAGCGAGCAACTTACCCCAGACTACTTCGCAAGCCCAGCGGGTCAGGATTTCCTGACACAGGTCGAGCAGCAGATGCAAGGCCGCTGCGATATGCTGATTGACACCGGCGGCACCGAGACTGCCAGGGACACCTCCGCAGTCGAGCAACTACGCGGGCAGATTGCTGGGCAGCTGGGTCTGCTGATGGCGCTGCTGCTGGAACGCCCCGCCGCAGACAACTATCTGCCGATGATCATCGGCGGTGATACGCTGATGGGCTTTATGCAGCAGTTGCCGGAGGCGGAAATTTCGCCCCTGGGCGAGGCTGCACCGGGCGCAGTGCTCTTCACCGCACCGATGGCCACCCATGTTTCCCGCATTATCGTCTCCAAGTCCGGCGGATTTGGAGACGAGGACCTGCTCAGCAGGATACGTCAGAATTTGCAGAAAGGAACGGAAGATGATGAAGCAGTATCAACTTGCCATGCCGCAGCAGGTATTTAGCGGTGAGACTGGTATGCAGGCGTTGGAATCGCTGGCGGCCCGACATAAAAAAGCAGCCGTCTTTACGGATGCAGGCATCCGGGCATCCGGTGTTCTGGAACGCCCGCTGGCCGAACTGGACAAAGCGGCAGTACCTTATGTGGTGTATGACACCCTACCCGCCGAACCCACCTGCGATCAGGCCCAGCAGGTCATCGATACCTTCCGTGAGAGCGGTGCAGACTTGATTGTCGCCGTCGGCGGCGGCAGCGTGATGGACATTGCTAAGCTGGCCTCCATCACGGCGGACGGCAGTTGCACGGTACGCGATCAGTTGAAAGATCCGCGCATCGGCAAAAAGACTGTCAAGACCATTATGATTCCCACCACGGCGGGCACCGGCTCTGAGGCAACGCCCAACAGCATCGTGGCGGTGCCCGAAGAACAGTTGAAAGTCGGCATCGTCAATCCCGAAATGATCGCGGATGCGGTCATTCTGGACGGCGAGATGATCCGTCGCCTGCCACGCAAAATCGCAGCTTCCACCGGCATCGACGCACTGTGCCACGCTATTGAGTGTTATACTTCTGCTAAGGCCAACCCTTTCAGTGATTTGTTCGCGATGCAAGCGTTGCGGCTCATCTTCGCCAATTTGGAAAAAGCCTGCGACGACGCTGACGCGCTGGACGCGAAGGAAAAAATGATGCAGGCCGCCTTCTACGCAGGCGTTGCCATCACCTGTTCTGGCACCACAGCCGTGCATGCGCTGTCCTACCCGCTGGGCGGGCGGTACCACATCCCTCATGGCGTTGCAAATGCCATTATGCTGATGCCGGTCATGCAGTTTAATAAGTCTTGCTGCAGAAAGAAATTTGCAGAGGTTTATGATGCTGTTGGAGGCATGGGAGCCGGCACAGACACAGAAAAGGCTGACTGGGTCATCAATCAGATGGATGCTATGGTAAAGCATCTGGACATCCCCACATCACTGAAGCCTTACGGTGTGACGGAAACCGATCTGCCTCTGCTAGTAAAGGCTGGCATGGATGTACAGCGGTTGCTGGTGAACAACCCACGCACTGTCACAGCGGCAGACGCTGAGGCACTCTACCGCGCGATTCTGTAAAGGGAGAGTACTATGAAAGAAATAAAAGGCGTTATCGTTCCAATTTTAACACCAATGCGTGAGGACGGAACAATTAACAGTGAAGAACTTGTTAATCAGATCGAAAGGCTGATTGATGCCGGAATTCACGGTATTTTTGTTCTGGGCACCAACGGCGAGGGTTACATCCTCGATGAGGACGAGAAGACCGAGGTCATCCGCGTAGCAGTTAATACTGTGAATGGCCGTGTACCGGTTTACGCCGGAACCGGCTGTGTCAGTACCCGCGATACGGTCCGCATGTCCCGGAAGGCCAAGGAACTGGGGGCGGATGTGCTCTCCATCATTACGCCAAGCTTTGCTGCAGCCTCCCAAGAAGAACTCATCCGGCATTATGAGACGGTTGCGAATACGGTGGATATGCCGATACTACTGTACAATATTCCCGCACGCACGGGCAATGCGCTGGCCCCTGCTACGGTACAGAAGCTGTCACAGGTACCCAACATCATCGGTGTAAAGGACTCCAGCGGCAACTTCGACAATATTTTGCAATACATAGAGAAAACGCGTGGCGGGGAGAAGCCATTCACTGTGCTGTCCGGCAACGATTCTCTGATTTTGTGGACATTGTTGGCGGGAGGCAAGGGAGCTATCGCTGCCTGCGCCAATGTGTTCCCGCATACGATGGTAAGCATCTACGAAAAATTCGCTGCCGGGGATATCGAGGGTGCGCGCAAAGCGCAGGACAGCATCCGGCCTTTCCGTGATACCTTCAAATTCGGAAACCCCAATACTATCGTCAAGCTGGCGGTCAAGGAGTTAGGATATCCTGTGGGTACATGCCGGGCACCCTTCAACAGCTTATCTCCCGCAGGGTTTGAGGCACTGCGTGCCACCTTAAAAGCCTGCCGCGACAACGGTTTGTATTAAAGAGGACGGATATGCGCAAGATTTTAGGCATTACAATGGGTGACCCTGCGGGCGTCGGGCCGGAGATCACGGTAAAGGCGCTGCAGGACCCTAAAGTGTATGAAAGCTGCAAGCCCCTGGTCGTGGGAGACGCGGCTATCTTAGAAAGAGCCTGCGGGTTTGTGGGTGCAAAATGCACCATTCATCCCGTGGCCGACCCCAGCGAGGGGCTGTACGAGCATGGCGTCATTGATATCCTCGATTTGGGGCTGCTCAGACCCGAAGATTTAGCCATCGGCCAGGTCAGCGCGGCCGCCGGAGATGCTGCCTTCCGGTATGTGCGCAAGGTCATTGAACTTGCCATGGACGGCAAGGTGGATGCCACCGTCACGAACCCGCTGAACAAAGAGGCCATGAACTTGGCCGGGCATCACTTCTCGGGCCACACAGAAATCTACGCCCACTACACAGGCACCGAACACTACACGATGATGCTTGCCCACAATGACCTGCGGGTCGTGCATGTTTCCACCCATGTTTCCCTGCGGGAAGCCTGCGACCGGGTCAAGAAGGATCGGGTGCTGGAAGTCATCAGCATAGCAGACAAAGCCTGCCGGGACATGGGCATCGCAAAACCCCGCATCGGTGTGGCGGGCCTCAATCCCCACTGCGGCGAGGGCGGACTCTTCGGACGGGAGGAAATCGACGAGATCGCTCCAGCCATCGAGGCAGCACGCATCGCGGGTATCGACGCCCAGGGGCCTATCCCGCCGGACACGATCTTCTCGAAGGCTTTGGGCGGCTGGTATGATATTGTCGTGGCAATGTACCATGACCAAGGCCACATCCCGCTCAAGGTCGTCGGCTTTGTCTATGACAGGGAAAAGCAGGCGTGGAGTGCTGTGGAAGGTGTAAACATTACGCTGGGATTGCCTATTATACGTACCAGCGTGGATCATGGCACTGCTTTCGACCAAGCCGGTACAGGCAAGGCCAATGAACTGAGCTTGAAGAACGCAATCGAATATGCTGTTCGTTTTGCAGCTAACCGCTGAAAGCGAATGGATATTATAAAGAGAAAACCATTTATAAGGAGGAAAACACAAATGAAACTTACAAATCGAATCGGCGCTGCCGTACTGGCCACTGCTATGGTCGGCACGCTCCTCACTGGCTGCGGTGGAGGCTCCGCCTCTACGACTGCCTCCACAGGTGACGGTACTGCCGCTGCCTCCTCGACGGAATCTTCCGGCGATGGGGACAACACCTACACCATGTTTATGCGTTCTACCTACGTGGACTGGATCAAGGAACTGAAGTGGTATGATGTCGCTGAGGAACGTACCGGTATCCATGTCGACTACATCTCTGGTCCCGAAGAATTCAATGATGTCTATTCTGAAATCGACCAGCGTGTTATCTCCGGAGACCTGCCTGACGCGGTTATGACGAAACTGGCCCAAACCAGTGTCTACGGCCCGCAGGGCGTGTTCGCAGATTTGGCACCCTACATTGAGAAGTATGCCCCCAACCTGCAGAAGTACATTGATGACAATCCCGATTACAAGGCGCTTGTCACCGATAAGGACGGCCATATCTACGGTCTGTGCAAAGAGACCCCCATCTTTGCAGATTTGATCGGCTATCGCGTTGACCAGTTCAAGGCGGCAGGCATTGACCCTGACTCCATCGTCACCATCGATGACTTTACCAAGGCACTGGAAACTTTGAAAGCCTACTACGGAAAAGACAACCCCAACTACTACCCGTTGACCGGTCGTGACACCGCCATCCGCTTTGCTTCGTGGTTCGGCGCAGCCAGCAATATCTCTTCTACCGAGTCCAACGGCATCTATATCAACGGCCACTACAAGGATGGCTCTATCGACATTATGAGCGATGGCGCCTACAAGATGGTCGAGACCATGAAGAAGTGGTACGACGAGGGCCTGATCCAACCCGAATGGGTCGCAGGTACTTTCGGTGAGGCCGACTGGGAGGCTGCCATGCTCAACGGCAACGGCAGTATTTTCTACGATTACTACAACCGCGCCGAATGGTTTATGGAGAACGGTGGCCCCGACAACGACCCCAACTACCAGATGGGTGTTCTGAACTTCATCAAGGACGATAACGGAAACCCCCAGAAGATGACCGTCAGCATGAAGTACAATGACGAGTGCGTCACCGCCATTAACGCCAACTGCAGCGAAGACAAAATCAAGACGATTCTGACCTTTATCGATTATTTCTACTCTGAGGAAGGCGAGATCCTCGCCAACTACGGTGTTGAGGGCGAAAGCTTTAAGGATACCAACGGTGATAAGGAATTTATCGTAGATTATCAGACTGAAGAGGCTACTCCTGCCGGTGAGAAGCGCTGGAGTTTCCTGAGTGACCGCTTTACCGTCTGCAAGCCCGTTGACAACGAAGCCTTCTTCAAGTGGAATGCGCCTCTGATCGCTGAGGCGACCGGACGCCTGTTTACAGATGAAAACTTGGGTACCTCTTATGTTCTGAAGTTCACCGATGACCAGAGCAAGGAAGTTACAAACCTGCTCGCTTCTGTGTACGATGCACAGATGTCCGGTATTGCGCAGTTCATTGATGGTACGCGCGAACTGACCCCTGACAACTGGGCAGCTTTCCAGCAGGAAATGAATGATCTGGGCCTGTCCCGCATTGAAGAAATCCAGCTGGCAGCTTACCAAGCAATGTACGGCGCCTGATGCCTTGACAAAGGTAATACCCTGAACAATCAGCCCTGCCCGACACGGAAAACTGCCATGCGGGCGGGGTTGCCGGGGTAAAGTGAAAGGAGAATCACCATGCCGAAGCGCAAAGCACAAACGGCGGTACCTGCCGTGCCGAAAGCATCCCTCGGTGCGCGGATAAAAAAAGATATTATCAAAAATTATCAGCTGTATCTTCTGATGATACCGGGTTTCCTGCTGCTGATTCTGTTCAAGATCGGACCGGTTGGTGCAATGGTGATTGCGTTTGAGGATTTCTCCGCAGCCAAAGGCGTTTTCGGCAGCACGTGGGTGGGGCTTGAAAACTTCAAGCGCATTTTGCAGGATCCATATATCTGGAAAATCACCAAAAATACAATCGTTCTGGCGTTCCTGTCCGTGGTGGTTGTATTCCCAATCCCGATTATATTTTCGCTTTTCCTAAACGAAGTTCGTACCAAGTGGGTGCGCAATACGGTACAGTCTTTGAGTTTCCTGCCGTATTTCATCTCGGCAGCCGTTATGGTCAGTATCGTGTATACGCTGCTCTCCCCTACATCGGGTCTGATCAATATCCTGATCACCAAGCTGGGCGGTACTTCCACAAACTTTATGGCAAAACCGGAATGGTTCCGGCCATTGTACGTGATACTGGAGATTTGGCAGACGTTCGGTTACTCGGCTATTATCTATATTGCCGCCATGATGAACATTGACCCCACTTTGTATGAGGCGGCAGAGATTGACGGCGCATCCCGCTGGACCAAAATGTGGCGCATCACACTGCCCTGTATTTCTACTTCTGTTATCACGATGCTTATCATCAGTGTCGGCAATATCTTCTCCGTCAACTTGGATCGTATCCTGCTGATGTATAACACAGGCACTTATGCCACGGCTGATGTGATCCAGACGTATGTTTATCGCATTGCATTCCAGTCTACGGGTTTCCCGGATTACAGCTACGGCACCGCGGTCAATGTATTGAAGTCCATTATTGCCTTTGTGCTGGTTTTCATCGTCAACAAGATTGCCGATAAAGTCAGTGACGCACGTCTGTTCTGAGAAAGGAGCGTATAGGCTATTATGAGTAAGCAGCCCAAGTCCCATCTCAAACGGCTGGCGACGTTTGATTATATCAACAGTGCAATCCTGCTGCTGGTGGCAGTGTGCTGTGTGTATCCGTTCCTGTATGTGTTCTTTGTGGCTACCACGGATGGCACCTATCTGGCGCGCGGCGAAATGACTTTCTTACCGATGGGCTTCAACTTGAAAGCTTTCGGCTATATTCTGACAAACCCGCGCTTCAATGTGTTCGCCGGTATGCGAAACTCTTTTTTATATACTGCGCTGGGGACACTGCTGGCGGTAGCCTGCACCTACGTTACGGCGTACGTGCTCAGCCGGCCACGTTTTAAACATCGTTACTGGCTGATGTCCCTGTTCATCATTACATGGGTATTTGATGCCGGTATCATTCCGCAGTATATCATTTACAACCAGTTCGGCTTTGTCAATAGTCCGTGGGTCATGATCGTGCCCGGCGCGATCAACACGCAGTTCCTCATCATCACCAAGACATTCTTGGAGGGCATCCCCAACGAACTGGAAGAGGCTGCCGTTGTGGACGGTGCAAACGACATCAAGATCCTGACCCGAGTGTTCCTGCCGCTTTCCCCCACTGTGCTGGCGACCACAGGTTTGTTCTACGCAGTATCCATCTGGAACCAATACCTTATCCCGCAGATTTATTTGAAAGACGACGCCATCAAGACGATCCAGCAGGTGTTGAAGAGTGTTGTCATTACAGATGGCAGCTCCGGAACAACTTTCAAAAATGTAGTGCTGGATGGTGTTACGCTGAATCAGCAAAATCTGAAAGCAGCCGCGATTTTCATCGCCATGTTGCCCATCATCTGTGTGTATCCGTTCGTTCAGAAGTATTTTAAGAAAGGTATTCTCATCGGCTCCGTCAAGGGCTGAGAAAGGATTGAAAAATGGCTCGTAACATTATTGATCTGCCAACGCTGGGCGATGACGGTAGACTTTACCGTGATACCGCTCTCGATTTGGTGGAATCCCTTATCCCCAACCCATGGAAAAGCTGCCATGCACCTGATTTGCTGGAATTGGAAAACGGCGATCTGCTCTGCTGCTGGTTTGCCGGTTCCCGTGAGGGAAACGCCGACATCAGCATTGCGGTGGCCCGCTTGCCTGCCGACGCCGAACAGTGGGAGCAGCCGGTCATTGTCTCGGATGACCCGACCCGCAGTGAGCAGAACCCCTCACTGTTCCAAAACCCCAACGGTGACATTTGGCTGATGTACACGGCACAGGCGGCTAAAAAGCCTGATGACAACAGTGACGACAGCCTGCAGGGCACGGCAGAGATCCGCCGCAAAATTTCCCGCGATGGGGGCCGCACATGGGGCCCCACGGAGGCTATGTTTACCCGTCCCGGCTCGTTCTGCCGCCAGAAGATTCAGGTGCTTTCCAACGGGCGTTGGATCTTCAACAACTTTATCTGTGCGCTGGACGGTACCCGTTTGGGCAGCGACGTGACGGTTATCCAGATTTCCGATGATCAGGGCAAGACATGGCGCGGGGTGGAAATCCCCGAAAGCCGTGGCCGTGTTCACGGCAATGTTATTGAACTGGAACCCGGCAAACTGGTCTGCCTGCTGCGCAGCCGTGCAGCCGACCATATCTACCGCTCGGAATCCAATGACAACGGCGAAACATGGAGCGTGCCGGTACCCACCCCGCTGCGCAACAACAATGCCAGTATCTCGGCCATTAAGCTGCAGAGCGGCGCACTTGCCATCATTTATAATGATGTCTCTTTCAATGAGGATGGTAGCCGTACCGTCTGGCCCGACCAGCGATGCCCTGTGGCAATGGCAATCTCGGAGGATGGTGGCAAAACATGGCCGTGGCGCCGTATTGTGGAGCACGGTGAAGGCTTCATTGGCCCTTGGAATGATGTGAACAACCGCCGTTATGAGTACCCGGTTATGATGCAGAGCAAGGATGGCAGCATTCACGCAGCTTATGCGTGGGGTCGTCGTGTCCGCATCAAGTATGTCTGCGTCGACGAAGCATGGATTCGCGGCGCTAAGGTCTGCAAGGGTGCGGAGGATAACCCCGAAATGCCCTGCAACCGTTGACAACTTGCATAATTGCCCTGCGGTTTTTGCCGCAGGGCATTTTTGGTAAGGAGGCTTTTATGTTCAGCCCGGAAAAACGCGCCTGCTGGCAGGCGTTGCAGCGTCAGGCTATCACCCTGACGCCGCAGGAGAAGGTGCAGGGCGGCGATATGCCCGGCGACACGGTGCGCATTACGGCTCCGGTCTGCCGCCGGGTAGAAAAGCTGCTGCCCCACCTGGCCGCTAAATTAGAAGAAAAATACGGGGAATACATCCCTGCGAAACTCGTTATCGCAATCAGCGGCGGGTCCGGCTCCGGCAAGACCAGTGGGGCCGTCGCTCTGCGGGAGGCCCTGGCCCAGGTCGGCCTGACCGGGTATGTGCTCTCTGGCGACAACTATCCCCGCCGCGTCCCCGAGCACAACGACGAGGAGCGGCTGGCAATCTTCCGCAGTGTGGGCTTGAAAGCGCTGCTGGCCGCCGGGGCATACACCCCCGAACGGTTCGCCGCCCTACAGTCGCTGCAAAAAGCCGGAACCGACAGCGACCCGCAGCAGTGCGAGGCATACCCCTGGCTGCACATCTATCAACAGGGCGGCCGCGCCGCATTGACGGGGTATCTCGGCCAGGCGGCCGAGCAGGATTACGACGCACTAAACGAAGTGCTGGCACAGTTCCGCGCCGGTGCGCCGACGCTATGGCTCAAACGCATGGACCGCAAAGAGTGGGGGCGCTGGTACGAGCCGAAGGATGTCGCAGATGTGGATGTGCTGCTGCTGGAATGGACCCATGCAGGCAGCGCCGACCTGAAAAATGCCAATCTGAAAGTGTTTTTTAACAGCACGCCGGAGGAGACCCGCGCCTGCCGTGTGGCCCGCAGCCGAGACGCCGGGGCCGACAGCCCCTTTGTAACAATGGTGCTGGAAATTGAGCAGGCAATGCTGAACCGCCGTGCCTGCGATGCGGATCTGATTCAGAACCGGGACGGCACGATGGTCGACACGGCAGCCTACGCTGATGCACAAGGGAGGTGAACATGGTGGCAAATGCGAAAAAAGATGAGCTGTCTCTGACGCCGATGCTGAACGCTTACCCGGACAGTTTGGGCGGGACGTTAAGTGACATTGCAGATTTGCTGGAAAGCAGCTGTAAAGATGCTTTCGGTGCGTTTTATATTCTCCCCAGTGTTTTCAACACAGATCTCGACCGTGGCTTTTCGGTTGTAGACTACAGTTTGAACGAGTTGCTGGCGACGCCGCAGGATTTGGAGCGCATCCGTGCTTTGGGAATACGGCTGAAACTCGATTTTATCCTGAACCACGCCTCGGTCCTGTCACCGCAGTTTCAAGATCTTTTGAAAAATGGGGAAATGTCGAAATATAAGGACTTCTTCATCGACTGGAACGCGTTCTGGGCGGGCTGCGGCGAGATGATGCCGGGGGGATATATACAGCCGACACCGGAGTACTTGCATAAGATGTTTTTCCGCAAACCAGGGCTACCCATTCTGATGGTGCGTATGCCCGATGGCACCGAAAAACCCTACTGGAACACATTCTACCAGCAGGTAGACTACCCTTGCCCTGATGCGCGGGAGTTGGTGTCCGAACTGGGGATGCAGTACCGATCCGCCTGTGTCCTGACAGAAAGTCTGCGGATCCAGTTGGCGGCGGGTAAGCGCCCGGCAGAACTTGATCTGGGACGCTGGGAAACGTTGCGTGTTCCCCTGACCGACCTGTTGGAATCCCGACGCCGCTATTTGGGACAGATGGATTTGAATGTGGCTTCGCCATTGGTGTGGAAATTTTATGCCGACACGCTGCACACGTTGGCAGGGTATGGAGCCTCTATCGTGCGGCTGGACGCTTTCGCTTATGCGCATAAGGCCGTGGGGGAACGTAACTTTTTGAATGAACCAGGTACATGGAGTCTTTTGGCACGGCTGCAGACAATAGCGGATGCTGATGGTGTGACCCTGCTCCCGGAAATTCACGCATCCTATGGGGAAAAAGTCTACGAAAAGCTGGCCGCCAAAGGCTATGCCGTCTATGATTTCTTTCTGCCAGGGCTGATGATTGATGCCTTGGAGAGGGGCAGTGCAGACACGCTGGCCGCATGGGCACAGGAAATCCTCGACAAGCACATCCTGACCGTGAATATGCTGGGGTGCCATGACGGTATCCCGATGCTGGATCTGAAAGGGTTGCTGCCGGAAGAACGCATCCAAAATCTCATTGATCTGATTGTGACGCGAGGCGGTATGGTGAAGAACCTGCACGGCCAGAAAAATGTCTATTATCAGGTCAATGCAACCTACTACAGCGCTCTGGGCGAGAGTGATGCAAAGATGCTGCTGGCACGGGCAATTCAACTGTTTATGCCCGGAAAACCGCAGGTGTGGTACCTTGATTTATTCGCGGGCAAAAATGACTGTGAGGCAGTGGCTCGCGCAGGCGAGGGCGGCCACAAAGAAATCAACCGTACAAATCTGACGAAAGTGCAGATTGCCGAGGCACTGGAAAAGCCGGTCGTGAAAAAGCAGCTGGAATTGCTACGCCTGCGCCGCAACTGTCCGGCCTTTGCGCAAGGAGCAAAGGTTCAAATTGAAAGCTGCGGTCCGGAATTGACGATTGAGTGGAGCTGTAGCGGCCACGTCGCCCGTCTGCAGGCTAATCTGCAAAAGTTGACTTACAGGGTCGAAATAGAGTAGGAAGAAAAGCTAACTGATGGAAACTACAAACAGCAGGGCGTGCGGAGGCTTTGCATTATAGAATGCAGATGTCAAGACGGTCTGTGCAAATGATTAAAGACAACTGGACGTACCGAAGTATACTCTAAGAGGAAAAAAGTTCTTGGAAACCAAAGCATTACAGTTGAAATGATATGTACGTACTCTTATCGACGTGCAATTTTCTGCGCGGGTAAAATTGAAGAAATAGAAATAAATTCGATTAATTGTTGGTGGCGATTATGAAGTTTACGGAGCTGAAAAGGCTGAAAAACTCTGTTAAAATCTCAGTGAATAAATAACAACGACAGGGCGCTTTTTGTGGATAAATTTTGCGGAGTTGGCAGGTAAAAATAGGAGCGGTCGGTGCGGTCAGCTTGCCTTGACGAGTACCAGCACGCTGTTGTTTGGTACGACGATCTGTTCCTGTTTGGTGGGAATAGGCGGGTTCTTGTACTGGCGCAGGGCTTTTTGGATTTGCTGTTTGACCTCCAGCAGGGCGGCATCCAATGTGGGAGTTCGCACTTCAATTTTCGGGAAGTCTGGCACATGGGCAGTGTAGCCGTCTGCCGAGAGTGTGCAAAGCACAGGATAAGGCTGGTTCTCAACGAAGATACTGTACCGCATCCCGAACATATCGTCCATTTTGTCCATTTCGCGCCGCTTGTGTTCGTCCATGCTGTGAACGTAGGTGTCCATTGTGAACGCCACGGAGTAATGACCGAGGATGGCTGACAGGGTCTTGTAGTCCATACCACGCTCCAGTGCGCGGGTGGCGAAGGTGTGGCGCAGGGCGTGGAAGGTAAAGTGCCCGATGTCGGCATCCTTCAACAGGCGGTCGTAGTAATCCTTGAAGGTTTTCTGCTCAAAGTAGTGTCCAAACTCGTTGGTGACGATGAAGCCATCGTCGGTGTACTTATCCCCTGCCCGAATCTTGTCCTGCGCCTGCTGCTGTTTCCAGCGGGCAAGCTCGTCTGCCATTGTGCGGGTCAGCGGAATCATGCGGCGGGAGTTTTTCGTCTTGGGGGTGCCAAATACAATTTCGGTCTTGTTCTCGCCGTCGTGGGCTTCGTACTTAGCAAGACGGTTGATGGTACGGCGTACATGAAGCTGCGCGGTGGAAAAGTCGATGTCCTCCCACTTTAGTGCCAGCAATTCCCCCATGCGTAATCCGGTACACAAGTCTAAGCGGATAAACACGCCATAGCGGTGGCGGTAGCTGGCCTGCACCAGCGCCCGCTGCTGGTCGTTGGTAAATACGCTGATTTCGGGCTTCTCGCCGCTGGGCAAGGTCACGGCATCGCAGGGATTATAAATCAGCAGACGCTCTTTTACAGCTTGCTGTAGGCACTTATGCAATGCCATGTGGTAGTTGCGCAAGGTCTTGGGGGATAAGCCTTCCTCGCGGAATTTGTAGTTATAAAATTCCTGCAAAGTGTGCGGCTCTAATTTCTCTATAAAAGGCAAGCCGTTTTATTCTGCGGCTTGCCTTTTTTATTGATGTAGAGCGACCTCAGGGGGTCTGGGGAACACCCCAGAAATGCGTTTGTGGATATCCAAACGCTATGCTAGCAAAACATATTCTCTCCCAAGGCGTGAGCAATCAAACTGGACACCCATACAAATTCGTATATATTTCAGAATGAATCACTTTTGATTCATTCAAAAATCTTGACTCGAAAAAGTGAATCCGTTCTGATTCACTTTCCAAAGTGCTGCTATTATTCCCCTTCCTCCACGCGCGTGGTCATCACGGCGATGCTCTTTTTTCCGGGAACGGGGTAACGCACCTTCTTAAATGGCAAGAAAAAACAAGAATATAGTCATGGCGTTTTCAGAGAGCCATGTTAGTCTATCTGATTCTTTCCAAATACATTGTCCGCGGTATTGCGCTCGGCAGCGTGAAAGGGTAAAATAACACTTACGGAGGTGCAGTGCGCTTGCGCTGCACCTTTTTTGGTGTTTATGCGAAAAAAGAAAACGACAGAATACGGAGGAATACACGATGTCATTTCCGGGAAATTTCGTCTGGGGCGCGGCAACCGCAGCCTATCAGGTCGAGGGCGCAGTGCAGGAGGATGGCAGGGGACTGTCCATCTGGGATACCTTCAGCCATACGCCAGGAAAAACCAGGAACGGTGATACCGGGGACATCGCCTGCGACAGCTACCACCGCTGGGCAGAGGATGTTGCACTGCTGAAGGAGATGCACCTGAAGGCGTACCGGTTCTCGATTGCCTGGCCGCGCATCTTTCCGCAGGGCATGGGGGCAGTCAACCCTGCGGGCCTTGCCTGGTATGACCGGCTGGTCGATGCGCTGCTTGCGGCAGGGATCGAGCCTTATGTCACGCTCTACCATTGGGATCTGCCGCAGGCCCTGCAGGACAAGGGCGGCTGGCTGAATGCTGATACGGCAAAAGCCTTCGCCGGGTACGCCGCCGCGGTTGCCGCACACTTTAAGGGGCGGGTGCGGTACTATTTTACCCTCAATGAGCCGCAGTGCAGCGTGGGGCTGGGCTACAGCAGCGGTGTACACGCACCAGGCTTCCGTCTGGATGAGGGCTCGGTGTTTACGGCCTGGCACAATACGATCTACGCCCACTGCCTTGCGGCTGATGCAATCCGCAGGGCTGACCCGGATGCCTGGGTCGGCATGGCCCCGACCGGGCGCATCTGCACCCCGGCAACGGACGACCCCGCCGATATTGCGGCGGCCCGCGAAGCAACCTTTGCGCTGGCGGACGGAGACTGGACCTTTACCTATACCCCGGCACTTGACCCGCTGTGCGGGCGCGGCTGGCCTGAGATCGCGGGCGGTCAGACCCAGCGTGTGGTGGATGCCATCCCGCAGGAGCAGCTGGACGCTTTGCCGCTGGGCAGGCTGGATTTCATCGGGATGAACATCTACAACTCCGTCATGGTGCGCGCCGGGGCAGACGGCAAGCCGGAATTCTGCCCCCGAGCCGCAGGGCATCCGCGCACCGCCATCGGCTGGCCCGTCACCCCGGAGTCGATGGAGTGGGGGACACGCTTTGTCTGGGAGCGGTACGGTCTGCCCATCTACATTACCGAGAACGGCATTTCCTGCACTGACAGCATCCATCTGGATGGCAAGGTGCATGACCCGGCGCGTATCGACTTCATCCACCGCTATCTTCTGGCGCTGCGCCGCGCGATTGACAGTGGCGTGGATGTGCGCGGCTATTTCCACTGGTCACTGCTGGATAATTTTGAGTGGAGCGAGGGCTATAACGAACGCTTTGGTCTGATCTATCTCGATTACGCAACCGGCAAACGAACCCCCAAAGATAGTGCTGCCTGGTACGCCAAGGTGGCCGAAACGAACGGAAAGGATCTGTGAAAAGGCACGGTATGGCCCCTCGCTATGTGTTTGTTTCCTCTAAGAGATGCCCTCTGCGCGCTGATGGTCGTGCTTGCGATCGATGCAGAGAAATGCTCGCGGAATAACCATACCTGACAGGCTGCACACAAAAAATACTCCCTTATTCTGCTGCGTGCGCAGCAGGGTAGGGGAGTTTTCTGGTTCGTGAAGCAGCACGCCGGTGTATAAAGACCGTACAGAAAAAGCAGCAGCCCACTGCGGGCTGCTGCTTTGCGGTAAAAGGCGGGCCGGTCAGCCCATGACGATCTTGACCTCTACGGTTGAGCCGGCGGGAACAGGGGAGAGGATGTTGCCGCTTACGGGCTTGCCGTCCACGGTCATAGCTTTGACGCCTTTTTCCAGATGGTCAGGGTTCTCCACAACGATTTCATAGGTTGCCCCGCGCCAGACACGGCGCAGGGTAAAGCCGTCCATCTCGTGCGGGATGCAGGGGTCGATCTTCAGCCCGGCCAGCGTGGGTTGGATGCCCAGGATGTACTGGCTCACATCCACAAACGTCCAGGCGGCGGTGCCGGTCAGCCAGCTGTTTTTCGCCTCGCCGAAGGTCGCGGCATCACAGCCTGCCACCATCTGGCTGTAGACATACGGCTCGGTGCGGTGGATCTCACTGATGTCCTCAATGTATGCCGGGCAGGTCTTTTTGTAGATCTCAAACGCGCGGTCACCATGGCCGACTACAGTCTCGGCACAGCTGACCCACGGGTTGTTGTGGCAGAAGATGCCTGCGTTCTCCTTGTATCCCGGGGGATAGCTGGAAATCTCGCCCAGCTCAAGGTGATACTTGGTGTAAGCGGGCTGCAGCAGCACAATGCCGTACTTTGTGTCGAGCTTGTCTTTCACGCTCTGCAGGGCGGTTACGGCTTCGCCGGTGTTTACGCCGATGCCTGCCATGACGCACATACCCTGCGGCTCGATGAAGATCTTGCCTTCCTCGCATTCCTCACCGCCGATCACATGGCCAAAGGCATCGTAGGCGCGGCGGAACCAGCTGCCGTCCCAACCGGCAGTCAGTACGGTATGTTCCATCTCTGCAACCTCGGCGCGCACGGCGGCAGCTTCGTCGGTGTGGCCGGTGCTGTCAAGAATTTCGGCAAACTGGTTGCCGTACTTGACATACATACCGGCGATGAACACGCTCTCGGCTACAGGACCCTCGCTCGGGCCGGTGGTCTGGAAGCTCTCGCCCGGCTCTTTGCTGAAGCAGTTCAGGTTCAAGCAGTCGTTCCAGTCGGCGCGGCCAATCAGCGGCAGACCGTGCGGCCCCTTGTGGGTGCGCAGATAGCCGAAGCTGCGGCGCAGATGCTCAAGCAGCGGCTGTGCAAGACTGTGGTCGTTGTCAAAGTCCACCGTCTCGTCCAGAATCGAGTAGTCGCCCGTCTCGCCCAGGTAGGCGTACACGGCGGCAATCAGCCACAGCGGGTCATCGTTGAAGCCGGAGCCGATGTCCATGTTGCCCTTTTTCGTCAGCGGCTGGTACTGGTGATAGGCGCTGCCGTCGGGGAACTGGGTGGCGGCAATGTCCAGAATGCGCTCCCGCGCGCGGGCGGGGATCAGATGCACAAAGCCGAGCAGATCCTGACAGGAATCGCGGAAGCCCATGCCGCGGCCGGTGCCGCTCTCATAATAGCTGGCAGAGCGGCTCATGTTGAAGGTGACCATGCACTGGTACTGGTTCCAGGTATTAACCATGCGGTCGAGCTTTTCATCGCTGCTCTTGACCGAGTAGGTGGACAGCAGGTTGTTCCAGTGGTCGTGCAGCCTGGCAAGTGCCGCATCGACCTGCGCATCCGTGGCATAGCGGGCAGCCATCGCCTGGGCGCGGGTCTTATTGATGACGCCGGGCGCGGCCCACTTCTCGTCTTCCGGGTTTTCAATATAGCCCAAAACAAAAATCAGGCTGCGGCTTTCGCCGGGCTGCAGGGTGACATTGATCTGGTGTACGCCAACGGGTGCCCAGCCATGCGCCACCGAGTTGGTGCAGGTACCTTTTTCCACTACTTCGGGGTTGGCGTTGCTGCGCCATGCGCCTAAAAAGGCATCCCGGCTCGTGTCAAAGCCGTCAATGGGCGTGTTGACGGTGAACAATGCGTAATGGTCACGGCGCTCGCGGTACTCTGTCTTGTGGTAGATGGTGCTGCCCTCGACCTCGACCTCGCCTGTCGAAAAATTGCGCTGGAAGTTGGTGGAATCGTCCACAGCGTTCCACAAACAGAACTCTATATAGCTGAATACAGTAAACGATTTCGGTACATCACCCTCGTTGGTCAGCACCAGACGATCAATCTCGCAGTTGTCGCTTACCGGCACAAACAGCTCCAGCTTCGCAGTCAGCCCGTCTTTTTTGCCGGTGATGATGCTGTACCCGAGGCCGTGGCGGCACTCATAACTGTCCAACTCGGTCTGGGTGGGCTGCCAGCCGGGATTCCAGACGGTATCTCCGTCCTTAATATAGTAATACCGGCCGTTAGAGTCCGCTGGTACGTTGTTGTAGCGGTAGCGGGTGATACGCCGCAGCTTGGCATCCCTGAAAAAGCTGTATCCGCCCGCCGTGTGGGAAACAAGGCTGAAGAATGCCTCGCTGCCCAGATAGTTGATCCACGGCAGCGGCGTGCGCGGCGTGGTGATGACATATTCGCGTGCGCTATCGGAAAAATGACCGAACTTCATAGAGACCCTCTCCTTACTTATGGAAAGCAGATAAAATCGTCAGTTCAAGTCGAAAACGATTAAGTTATTACCCTTACAATACCGCGTTTTTCGAATAATTGCAAGGGCTGCGGCTGAATTTAACGATGATTTGGCAATTCTCACAATTTTACAAACCGAAAATTGGCACGAAAATCGAATGCCACCTATTTTATATAAGGGTATTTTCCGGCTGCGGCGCCACAGAAAGCAAATTTGGCTCTAAATCACCGGGCAGAAAAGCGTGAAAAAAGCAAGCCGGGGCGCAAATTGTGTCCCTTTTTCAGCGAAACTCCAAACGAAATAACCAAAACAAGTGTTTTTGCTTTTTGCAAATCGCCAAATCGAATCGAAATGCACAAAAATTGCCAAAAAGGCATTGATTTTATGGTTGACATGTTGTATAGTAAAGATGCGAAAACGATTAAGGAAGATGCAAGGAGGCGATATCATGGCATCCATCAAAGACATCGCAAAGGCATGCGGGGTCTCGGTGGCTACCGTGAGCAAGGCGCTGAACGGTCACAACGATATCAGTCAGGCTACCAAAGAAAAGGTACGCGAGGCGGCAAGGCAGATCGGCTATATGCCAAACTCCGCAGCGCGGGCCCTGAAAACGAACCGCACCTATAATCTGGGCGTCCTTTTCGTGGACGAGGCACAAAGCGGTCTGACGCATGAGTTCTTCGCTGCTGTTCTGGACAGCTTCAAACGCCACGCCGAGGGCAGAGGCTATGATATCACCTTTATCAACCACAACATTGGCCACGGCCACTCCAGCTACTTAGAGCATTGCCGCTACCGCGGCGTTGACGGCGTGATTGCTGCCTGCATCAAGTTCGATGACCCGGAGGTCATCGAACTGGCCTACAGCAACCTGCCGATCGTCACAGTCGACCATGTCTTTAACAACCGGGCTGCCGTACTTTCCGATAACACCGACGGTGTTCACAAGTTAGTGGATCAGCTTGCCGCGCTGGGGCATGAGCGGATCGCTTATATCCACGGTGAGAATCACAGCGCAGTCACCCAGAAGCGTCTGGTCGGTTTCTATCGCGCCTGCGCCGCCCATGGGATCACGGTGCCGGACGCCTACATCGTGCCGAGCACCTACCGCGATGCGAAAAGCTGCGCCGCTGCGACCCGTCAGCTGCTGGCACTGCCGCAGCGCCCCACGGCGATCCTCTTCCCGGATGACTTCTCCGCCATCGGCGGCATCCAGACCATCCGTGAGGAAGGACTTCTGATTCCGCGGGATATTTCGGTGGCCGGCTATGACGGCAACCTGATCTCGCAGATCATGTCCCCGCAGCTGACCACCTACCGGCAGGACACCGAAGCGCTGGGCCGCGCCGCGGCAGAGCTGCTTATCGAGCAGATAGAATCCCCGCGCACGGCATTGCCGGAGCAGAAGCTGATCTCCGGCAGCCTGCTGAAAGGGCAGTCCGTCGATGTCCCCAATCCATAGGTTCAAACCCGCGAGGATGCGGGTCACAATATCTGATTCATACATGAGTTCTTTTTTAAAAGGAGGAAAAGACATTATGAAAAAGGCAATGAGTTTATTGACCGCCACTGCAATGGCAGCCACCTTGCTGGCAGGCTGCGGCGGAGGTGCCGCAAGCTCGTCCGCAGCCCCCGCCGCTGATTCGACCTCTGCCGAAGCCAGCAGCACAGCCGCAGAGCCTGCTGCCGATGCGGCCACAGAGGAGGGTAAGGTCCTGAACATCTGGTGTTGGAACGATGAATTCCAGTCCCGCTTCAACGACTATTACCCCGGCGTCAAGGAGATCGCCGACGACAAGTCCACCACAACGCTGGATAACGGCGTCACCGTAAAGTGGACCATCAACCCCAACGATAACAACAACTACCAGAATAAGTTGGACGAGGCCCTGCTCAAGCAGGACAGCGCCGCTGCCGATGACAAGATCGACATCTTCCTGATCGAGGCAGACTACGCGCTGAAGTATGTGGATTCCGAATATACGCTGGATGTCAAGAAGGATGTCGGCCTGACCGATGATGACCTCAAGGATCAGTACCAGTACACCAAGGACATCGTTACCGTGGATGGTGTGCAGAAGGGCACCACGTGGCAGGCAACCCCGGGCCTGTTTGCCTACCGCCGTTCCATCGCCGAAGATGTGCTGGGCACCGATGATCCGACCGAGGTCCAGGCCGCATTGAGCGATTGGGATAAGTTCAACGATGTGGCTGAGAAGGCCGCTGCCAAGGGCTACAAGATGCTCTCCGGCTACGATGATTCCTACCGCACCTTCTCCAACAATGTTTCCGCCGGTTGGGTGGACGGCACGACCGTCAAGGTCGACCCCAACATTATGAACTGGGTCGATCAGACCAAGACCTACACCGATAACGGCTACAACAACAAGACCAGCCTGTGGAGCGACCAGTGGGCCGCCGATCAGGGCCCTGCCGGCAAGGTTTTCGGCTTCTTCTACTCCACTTGGGGCATCAACTTCACCCTGCTGGGCAACTCTCTGGCCACGCCTGAGTCTGAGGGAGGCAAGCAGGAAGTCGGCAACGGTATCTTCGGCGATTACGCAGTCTGCCAGGGCCCTCAGCCGTATTACTGGGGCGGCACTTGGATCTGCGCAGCAGCCGGCACTGACAACATCCCCACGATCAAGGATGTCATGTACTCTCTGACCTGCGATGCCGACATCATGACCAAGATCACCGAGGATACGCAGGACTACACCAACTGCAAGAGCGCTATGGATTCCATCGCAGCTGACCCGAACTTCGGCTCCGCATTCCTCGGCGGCCAGAACCACATTGCCCTCTTTGCAGAGGTTGCACCTACCATTGATATGTCCAACGCCGGTCCGTATGATCAGGGCTGCAACGAGACCTTCCAGAGCTGCTTCAAGGATTACTTTGACGGCACGGTTGACCTTGAGACCGCGAAGAAGAACTTCGAGGATCAGATCAAGGTCAAGTATCCTGAGCTGAGCAGCGTCGAATGGCCCGCATAAATACCTGCGTGACCTTAAGGCAACACCGCACAATTCCCGCCTGACGGCTTAAGCACCGCTCTGGCGGCTGCGGCACCTCGCTCGCCGTATCGGCACTTAGAATTATGCGGTATTACCTTGAACAAAACGAACTGAACCGCAAACGCCATGCCAGGGGCGGGGAGAGACGCCCGCCCCTGGTTTTGTTTTTATCAGATTTTGAAAGGCTCTGCCCCCAGCAGGGCAATGCCCACACAGCTAAGGAGGGCGAGACCTATGAAAACAAAGAGAAAGGGCATGAGCTACGCCAAATGGGGCTATATATTTCTGGCGCCGTTCTTTATTACCTTTTTCATCTTCCAGTTCTGGCCGCTGGCAACGACCATCTACTATTCCTTCTTTGAGTATTTCCGCAGCGGCTTAAAGATCATCGGCCCCAACTTTGTGGGGCTGAAAAACTATGCCGCCATGATCAAAGAGGTGCCGAAGTATTTCAGCAATACCATGATCATGTGGCTGATGGGCTTTATCCCGCAGATCATTGTATCACTGGTGCTGGCAGCGTGGTTTACCGATCTGCGGTTGAAGCTGCGGTTTCAGGGCTTCTTCAAGACGGTCATCTATATGCCCAACCTTATCATGGCATCGGCGTTCGCCATGCTGTTCTTCACCCTGTTTTCAAACTCGGAAACAGGGCCGATCAACTCGATCCTGCTCAAGCTCGGCATCGTGGCCGAGCCGGTGCGCTGGCTTTCCAATGTCTGGACAGCGCGCGGTCTGGTTGGGCTGATGAACTTCCTGATGTGGTTCGGCAATACGACCATCATTCTGATGGCTGCCATCATGGGTGTGGACCCCGGCCTGTATGAGGCCGCCCAGCTGGACGGTGCATCCTCGACCACAATGTTCTGGCGCATCACGATCCCGCTGATCCGCCCGCTGCTCGTCTACACGCTGATCACCAGCCTCATCGGTGGCCTGCAGATGTTTGATGTGCCGCAGGTTTTGACCAACGGCAAGGGCGACCCGAACGGCTCGACCAACACCATTATCATGTACCTGAACCAGCACCTGTACAGCAAAAACTACGGCACAGCCGGCGCTATCTCGGTGCTGATGTTCCTGCTCTGCGCGGTGCTTTGCGTCATCATCTACTTTACCCTCACGCAGGAGGATGACGGCCTGACCCGTGAGCAGCGCAAGGCTGAGAAAGCCCGCATCAAGGCAGCCAAAGCGGCCGCTAAGCATCACTAAGGAAGGAGCGTGAACGGTATGCCGAACGAAACCAAAACTGCAGCCACCACTACCGCAAAGGCAAGCAAAATTCACGACCCTATGCTGACACTGCAGCGTGCAGTGGCCTATATCGTGCTGTTTGTCCTCTGCTTTATCTGCCTGTTCTTCTTCTATGTGCTGATCGTCAACGCCACGCACAACAACTTTACCATCCAGCAGGGGTTTGACCCGCTGCCCCGCGGCAGCTTTGGCGTTAACTTCTTCAACACCACCCATGATGCCAATGTGCCGATCCTGACCGGTCTGCGCAACAGCCTGATCGTGTCGGCTGCCTGTGCGGCGCTGTCGGTCTATTTCAGTGCACTGACGGCCTACGCCATCTATGCGTATGACTTCAAGCTGCGCAAGCTGGCCTTTACCGTCATTCTGCTCATCATGACGATGCCCACACAGGTTTCGGCGCTCGGCTTTTTGAACCTGATGGACTCGATGAAGCTGACCAACACCCTCTGGCCGCTGATTTTGCCGAGCATCGCCGCGCCGACGGTGTTCTTCTTCATGAAGCAGTATATGGATTCGAGCCTGCCGCGCGACATTATTGACGCGGCGCGCATTGACGGCTCGGGGGAGTTCCACACCTTCAATACGGTTATCCTGCCGATTCTGAAACCCGCTATGGCGGTGCAGGCGATCTTCAGCTTTGTGGGCGCGTGGAACAACTACTTTATCCCGGCGCTGATCATCAACGATGCCAAGTGGAAAACGGTGCCCATTCTGGTTGCACAGCTGCGCAGCGCGGACTTTTTGAAGTTCGATATGGGCAAGGTGTATATGATGATCACCATCGCCATTCTGCCGGTTATGATTGTCTATCTGCTGCTCTCCAAGTACATTGTCCGGGGCGTTGCACTGGGCAGCGTGAAAGGCTAAAAAAGTTTTATAGACCGTAAAAAGCGGGCGAACAGAAATGTTCGCCCGCTTCAGTTTGTCGAAAAAGCCCTTTTTCGGGTAGAAATGTAGGGCGCGTGTCTATCTCCGCGCTAAGAGCCGCCGCTGTGCGGCGGTTGCGCTCCGAAACGCGCCTGCGGGCGCAGTGACCGCGCCGCACCGCTGGCTGCGCGCAGCGCATAAAATCGCGCCGGACGGCGCGCAGTTTCACGGTATATCGTACTATTGGATAGGCTCCATGCGCGTCTTGATGATCTCGCTGATTTTCTCGGCGTCGCTGTCGGGTTCGGTCAGCCCAACGATCTGCCCGTCATCCGCCATGCCGAAAATAAGCGCGCCGCCCAGCGTGTTCGCAAAAGCGCTCATGCTCTTGCACCAGCTTTTGCGCGAACTATCGGTGCTTTAATTATACAACTTGGCAGGGGCGGTTTGCAATCGTAAGTTGTACTCTCCGGTGGTAAGTTGTACGCATGGCCGTAAGACCATAGCGGGATGAATCCAATTTTTTGTAGTTTTACGGATAGGATACGATAGTATATTAGTATTTTATTTATTTAATTATTTATTTGTGCAGGATTTACCTGTACAGGGAAATCCCGTTCAGGTAAATGCCTTTGCTGTAAAATAAAAAATCCCCGGAAAACGGGGAATTTGGGGCAATATTTGGCTGGACAGGCACCGTGCCGATGCGTTGCAAACGTACCCAAACAGAGGCGTTTCTCGCGGTGACAGGGGCGGTGCATGGGGATGGCGTGGAGTAGTGCTTGCGTACAACTTCTTGCCGCAGAGTAAAACTTATATACTGGCTCGTTAGGCTTTTCACTTGCGTGAACCCTGTGATATGAGTATCCACTTTTCTCAATGGAACCAAAGCTGCGCATTTATTTGAGCGGCGCAAGTCAGAATTCGTCTTGCAGATTTGCCCCCAAAACTGCCCCCAAAAGGAGTTGGGACGGTTCATCACCGTATGGCATTCTTTTGTACACATGGGACAAAACCCATTCTGAGCCTTGGTACGCAATACCACCAAACCCAACAAAACAGCACCCTAACGCACAAACTTTGAATTTCTCATAACCTGGAGGTCGCAGGTTCAAGTCCTGTCTCCGCAACCAACAAAAGCTCGTTGAAACGACAAGTTTCAACGAGCTTTTTTCTACCTTATGGCAAAAGTGGTAACAAACGGGTAACTTTGACCCCAAAATGACCCCAAAACGTCAAAATGACTGCGCCCGGACGATTGAACTTTTCAACCGTCCGGGCGCTTTTTGTGGATGAATTTTGCGGAGTTGGCAGGTAAATATAGGAGCGGTCGGTGCGGTCAGCTTGCCTTGACGAGTACCAATACGCTGTTCTGCGGTACGACAATTTGCTCTTGTTTTGTGGGAATGGGCGGGTTCTTGTACTGACGCAGGGCTTTTTGGATTTGCTGCTTGACTTCGAGCAGGGCAGCATCCAGCGTGGGGGCTTGTGCGGTAACCTTGGGGAAGTCAGGAACATGGGCGGTGCAGCCGTCCGTGGATAGGGTACAGAGTACCGGATAAGGCTGGTCCTCAACCGAAATGCTGTATGGCATCCCGACCATATCATCCATCTTGTCCATTTCGCGCCGCTTGTGTTCGTCCATGCTGTGAACGTAGGTGTCCATTGTGAACGCCACGGAGTAATGACCGAGGATGGCTGACAGGGTCTTGTAGTCCATGCCGCGCTCTAATGCACGAGTGGCGAAGGTATGCCGCAGGGCGTGGAAAGTAAAGTGCCCGATGTCAGCATCTTTCAACAGGCGGTCGTAGTAATCCTTGAAGGTTTTGCAGTTTACTACTGCTCGAAACAAAAATAATGATGCTACGATAAACACAAAATCGGAATGACGCAGATGACGCTAATGACGCTGAATCTGGGATATGGTATAGGGATATCCCCAAAACAGCGTCATTAGCGTCATCTGCGTCACTATCGTCACGCAAGAACAGCGCGGGGGTCTGGGGTACGCCCCAGAAATGTGCATGTGGATGACCACATGCTATGCTAGCAAAACACGTCTACCCCCAAAACGGCGGCAATCAAACCCGACACGTATACAAATTCGTATATTCCCCAGAGTAAAGCGACCATTGATTTTCTTTGCCCACAAAAGTGGAAATTCTCTTAAATCCAGCCAATAGCCTCAGAGTGAATCACCTGTGATTCATCCAAAATCATGACTCGAAAAAGTGAATCGGTTCCGATTCACCTAACCAAGTGATCCCTATGGAATAGCAGAAAATCGCTCGGTGGGCCTCGAAGCCGGAGAAAAATCGAAATTACATAAGGTAAGGCAAATGGTGTTTTGCCGGGATAAAATTTATACGACGGATTGACTATTGACCACCGATCTAAACATGCGGTGGCTGTCGGCAGCCCAAAAAGAAAGCCCCCACTGCCGAAGAGAACATCTGTGCCGCGGGCGGGGGGAAAATTTACGAATCGGATTTTCCCAATCGTAAAAATCACCCCCATGCAACAACCGAAAAAAGACCGTCATAATCGAAAAGCCGCCTCATTGTTTTTAACGGGGCGGCTTTGCTATAATATAGCCAGTGAAAGGCACTGCGACCATAAAATCCTCGCAGTGAACGGACGAAAACGAATTTTATGAAAAGAGGAGAAACTATGAAAAACGCACGATTTTTCAAAAAGGCTGCTGCGTTGGGTACCGCTTGTGTGCTGAGCGTAAGTCTGCTGGCAGGCTGCGGCGGCGCAGCATCCTCCGAGGCGACGGTCCCGGCAGATACCGCCTCCACCACGACCGAGACGGCCAACAACAGCACGGACTCCGGCGAAAAGACCGAGATCGTGTTCTGGACGACCCAGCGCCACGACCTTGACTTTATGGAGCAGAAGATCCAGGAGTTCAACGAGACGAACGACAAGAACATCGTGGTCAAATACGAGGCCATGACCGACAACTACGACAATAACCTGGAACTGGCGTTCCAGAGCAACCAGGCCCCCGATATCTTCCGCCCGAAGAGCGAGATCGTGCCCTACGTCAAAAAGGGCATGGCCATTCCCATCGATGAGTATCTGACCGATGAGGACCGCGAGCGCTACGGTGATACGCTGGGTGTCCAGAACATCAACACCTATGAGGGCAAGACCTACAGCCTGCCCGCCTACGGCAACAACTACCGCCTGATCTACAACCGCGATATCTTCCGCAAGGCGGGCCTTGACCCGGACACTCCGCCGACCACGATGGAGGAGCTGCGCGAGGATGCCAGGATCATCACCGAGAAACTGAAGAGTGAGGGCATCTACGGCTTTGCCATGAACCTGAAGAACGCCTACAGCGCCATGTACCGCTCTGTGGATGAGGTGGCCCGCCTGTCCGACATGTTCTACTATGACTTCAGCGAGGGCAAGTACGACTTTACCGACTATGCCAAGGTCGTGCAGTCCTTTGCCGATATCTACGCCGACGGTTCGTTCTTCCCCGGTGCCGAGAGCCTGGACATGGACCCGCTGCGCACCCAGTTCGCGCTGGGCAAGATCGGCATGTACATCTCCGGCTATTGGGAGGTTTCCGTCTACGACAGCCAGTTCCCCACCGACCAGGATTGGGCCGCCTGCGTGATGCCCACCTATGACGGCACGGTTGACGGCGTGAACACGATGAACTCTGCAGGCCGCAGCTTCTGCATCTCCAGCCAGTGCAAGAACCCCGAAGCCGCCTGGGAGGTGCTGAAATACATCAGCACCGACGAGTTCATGGCCGAATACCAGGAGGGCGGCTACGGCAACATCATCGTGCCCAGCATCGCCGCCAAGGCAAAGACCAGCACCACCTACGGCTCCGACTTCTTCAAGCTGGCCGACACCGATACAATCCAGCCCCTTGCCCCCGAGATGGCAGGTCTTGAGATCGAAGGCCGCACCTTCTACGATGAGTTCGGCGCAGTCATCTTGGGTGAGGAATCCATCGACGGCGTGGCAGACGCTATGACCGAAAAGTACAATGCCGCCCTGAATGAGGCTGTCTCTTCCGGCTCGATGCAGCCGATCGTGAAAGAGTAAGGAAATCTGCCTTCGGTTCATCATATTCCCTCCTTCAAACCGCGGCACGGCAAAGTTCGTGCCGCGGCTTTTTTGAAGGGGCCGACCCGGAAAGGAAATCGCTATGAAAAATTCGTTCGCCAAGACCCTGCGCAAGGCCAAGCAGAATAAGACCGTGTATCTTATGCTGCTGCCGGGATTCCTCTTTCTTGCCGTATTTGCGCTGTATCCCATCATCTGGATCCTGCGCACAATGTTCTACCAGTATACCTCATTCGGCGCGTTCAATTTCAGCGGCCTGCAGAACTTCAAGACGCTGTTCCACGATGAAATGTTCTTTAACGCGCTGAAGAACACCTTCGTCTACGCCTTCTTCAAGCTCATCATTACGCTGCCGCTCTCGTTCATGCTGGCTTACTTTGTCAACATGAAGCTGCGCGGCCGCATGGCCTACCGCACCGTGTTCTTTATGCCCACCATCATCAGTGTCTCGGTCATGAGCATGGTGTTCTACCTGATCTTCAACCCGTACAACGGCTCTGTGAACCAGATGCTCATGGCCGTCGGCCTCATCAAGGAGCCCATCAACTGGTTCGGCAGCAAATTCTCGATGGTCACGGTCATCATCATTGCCGTATGGGGTGCCCTGGGCAACTACATGATCTATTTCCTGTCCGGTCTGCAGACCATCCCCACCGATATTTACGAGAGTGCTGAGCTGGACGGCGCCACGGGCTGGAAGCGGCTGTGGCATATTACCCTGCCCATGATGGCCCCCATCACCCAGATGGTCATTATGCTGGCGCTGATCCAGGCGTTCAAGGACTACGAGAACATCATGGTCCTGACGGGCGGCGGCCCCAACAACCGCACTGAGGTGCTGTACCTGTACATCTACCGCTTGATGTTCCCCATGGGCGACAGCTACGGCAATGTGGTGCTGAACTACGGCTACGGCGCTACGGTTGCCTTTGCTACGGCGGTCATCGTCGGCATTGTCACGATGCTGTATCTGCGTTGGTCCCGCAAGATGGACGAGACGTTCTGAGAAGGAGGAAAGTAAGCTATGGGTGTCAAAAAATCACGTGCGCTGAGCAATACGGTCGTCTACATCATCATGACGATCATGGCGCTTATCATTATCTACCCCGTGTTCTATGCCCTGTGCGGCAGCTTGAAAACGAACTTGCAGCTTATGAGCGGCGAAAGCCTGCTGCCCACGACCTGGGAGTTCCAAAACTTTATCGAGGTCTGGAAAAAGGCAAACTTTGCCCAGTATACCTTCAATAGCCTGTTCATCTGCTTCTTCTCCACGCTGGGGGCGGTGCTGCTCTCCTCGCTGACGGCGTTCTGCATTGAGCGCTGCGACTTCCCGGGCCGCAAATTCGTCAAGAACCTCTACCTCATGACGATGTTCATTGCGCTGGGGGCGGTCACGCTGCGCCCGCTGTACACGCTGGCCGTCAACGTCGGCATCCAGAACTCGCTGTGGCCCATCATCCTCATCACGATCGGTGCGCAGGGCTCCAACGTGTTCTTGGTCTCCAAGTTCATCGCAGGTCTGCCCAAGGAGCTGGACGAGGCTGCCATCATCGACGGCTGCGGCCCGTTCCGCCTGTTCTGGCAGGTGCTGCTGCCGCTGCTCAAGCCCATCATCTCGGTCGTGGCGCTGTTCCAGTTCCGTGTGGCGTGGAACGACTACATCACGTCCTCGGTCTTTACGATGACCACCCCGCAACTGCGCCCACTGACCGTCGGCATCGTACAGCTGAAGTACGGCGCTTCCGCCGCCGCCGAATACCACCTGATGATGGCAGGTGCCGCCATCTCCATCATCCCGATGCTGCTGGTCTACCTGCTGTGCAACCGCTACTTTGTGGACGGCGTCACGGCGGGCTCGGTCAAGGGCTGATAGGAGAAAGACAAGATGGAATATACCGATACCTTTGCAAAAAAACTTGTGGACCAGATGACGCTGGACCAAAAGGTTGGCGCTGTGCTGACCCTGGGCTTTGCGGGCGTTGTGCCCAAGCCCTACATCTACGATTTTATTGAAAAATACCACTGCGGCGGCCTGCGCCTGTCCTGCGATATGCGCACCTTCGGCAGCTATGTGGACCCCAAAAGCGGTAAAACTGTGGTCGATGTGGAGCGCCAGACCGGCATCAAGTACAAGCAGACCGCGCCCACCTGCACCGCAGGCGAGTACGCCGCCGTGCTTACCGATTTGCAGCAGACCGCCCGCAAGCGCCCACTGGGTATCCCGCTGCACTTCTCCTTCGACCAGGAGGGCGGCTCCAGCGCTGATTTCTGCTTCGGCGGGGTCAACATCTTTCCCAAGCCGATGGGCCTGACTGCCACGGGTGACAAGGAGCTGACCTACAAAGCCGCGTTGGAAACGGCCCGCCAGAGCCGCGCCGTCGGCTTCAACTGGGTGCACTCCCCCGTGCTGGACATCTGCAGCGAGCCCCGCAACCCCGAGATCTACACCCGCTCCTACTCCGACGACCCGGCGGTGGTGGCAGACTATGCCGCCGCAACCTGCCGCGGTCTGCGGGACGGCGGCGTTATTGCCACGGGCAAGCATTTCCCGGGGCGCGGCCATTCCTGCCAGGACGCCCACTTCGGCGTGCCGGTCATCGATGTGGACCGCGAGACAATGGAGCGGCGCGAGCTGCGCCCCTACCGTGCGCTGATTGCCCAAGGGCTGCTGCCTTCCATCATGATCGCCCACAGCATCTTCCCGGCCATCGACCCCGACAACATTGCCACCGTCTCCCGCAAGGTCATCACGGGCCTGCTGCGCGAGGAGCTGGGCTTTGAGGGGGTCATCACCACCGACAGCATGACGATGGGGGCCATTGCGACCCGCTACGGCGTGGCGAACGCCTGCGCCATGGCGCTGGCCGCCGGAGCCGATCTGGTGCTGATGAAGGCCGAGAATGAGCTGGTGGGCGAGACGGTGGACACGATCAAGGCGTTTGTGGCCGACGGACGCCTACCCATCGAGGAGCTGAACGACAAGGTCTACCGCATCCTTGCCCTCAAGCATCAATACGGCCTGTTTGAGGAGCCGGACGCCGCGCATGACCCCGAGCGCGAGGTCCGCGACCCCGCCGTGAAGGCCCTGGCCGCCGAGATCGCCCGCAAGTCGATTTTGGTTGCCCGGGATGCGGATAAGCTGCTGCCCCTGCCCACCGACAAGAAAATTCTTGTCGTGGAGCAGAAGGTCAAGGAGTACAACGACATGCAGTGGCACTCGGGCATTCTGTATGAGGCTTGTATGCGCCAAAGCCGCCATGTGGACTATCAGGAGACGGCTTACAGCTATGACGACGCCGACAAGACCGCCATCATGGCCCGCGCCAGGGACTATGATCTGCTCGTCATTACGTCCTATTTCCTGCGCGGCAAGCTGTCCAACCGCGAATGGCTCGAGGGCTTCCTGGCCGACTGCAAAACGCCCGCTGTGATCGTCACGAACACGCCGTTTGAGGAGATCAGCATCCCGAAAAATGCGCGCAATGTCGTCATCACGTTTGCCACCTCGCCCGCCAACGTCAAGGCGACGGCTGAGGTGCTGTTCGGCAAATGCAAGGCCGAAGGAAAGATGCCAGTGAAAAATGGAATCTCTGTCTCTGCTGAAGCAATGGTGTGATGCTCTGCTGGAATACCGGGTGGAGAAACTTCATCCTCGGCTTGATGGAGCACTGCTTTGTCCCGCATGTCAAGTCGTACATGGTCGCTGCGGAGAACTGGTCTATCCGCTGCTTTGCCTGGCGGACCGCACGGGGGAGGCAAGGTATCTGGATGCCGCCCGGAAGTTGTTTGAGTGGAGCGAAAGCCTGGCTTGCGATGACGGCAGCATCTACAACGACGGCCAGAGCGCATGGCGTGGCATCACAGTGTTTGCGGCCCTCTCCCTGCGGGAGGCCCTGCACCGCCACGGGCAGCTTCTGCCCGCAGCGGAACGCGCCGCGTGGCAGGCCCGTCTGCTGGCCCACGGGGAATGGGTGCACCGCAATATCCGCCCCGGGTTCGAGAGCAACATCAACTACTACGCCGCCGGGGCCGGGGCGCTGGCTGTGCTGGGGCGCGACTATGACTGCCCGGACTGGTCGGCCCATGCCGACGAGCTGGCGCAGTTCTGCCTGGCGCGCATCAGCCCTGAGGGGCTGCTCTGCGGCGAGGGCAAGCCTATCGACGCCGTGACCGCCAAGGGCTGCCGCCCGGTGGACATCGGCTATAATCTCGAGGAATCCCTGCCCGGGCTTTTGCAGTATGCCCGCGCGCGGGAAAATACGGCTGTGCTGGCGCAGGTGCATGAGCTGTTCCGCGCCCATGCGGCGTTCCTGCTGCCCGACGGCGGCATGGATAACAGCTTCGGCACCCGCAATTTTAAGTGGACCTACTGGGGCAGCCGCACGTCGGAGGGCGGTGCCTATGCGCTGGCGTGGCTGGGCCAAACCGACCCCGCCTTGCAGTCCGCCGCCGCCCGTGAGCTGGCGCTGTGGGAAAAAACGACCCACGGCGGCCTGCTGACAGGCGGGCCGGACTACGCCAAGCGCGGCCAGCCCGCCTGCATCCACCATGCGTTCAGCCACGCCAAGGCGTTGGCAGAGCTGGTCGATGACGGGCTGACCCCGCAGGATACTGCCCCGCTGCCCCGGGAAACCGCCGCCCCGCTGACCGCGTACCCGGTGCTGGACACCTATCTTGTCCATGTGGGGGATTGGATGGCCACCGTGACAGGGTACGATTTCCGCTACCTCAAGGGCGGCCATGTATCCGGCGGTACGCTGAGCCTGCTGTACCACCAAAATGCGGGCGTGCTGGCGGCGTCGGCCATGACGCGGTACAGCCTGTACGAGGCCCACAACATGCAGCAGAGCGGCGCACTGGCCGCGCAGGGTTCTTTGACCCCACGGCTGCAGTCCGGCCGCTTTGCGAGCTGTCTGGATGAGAGCGCCGTCCTGCACGCCGAAGAAAACGGCGATATCGTGGAGATCACGGTGCAAGGGTACCTGCGGGATGAGGACCAAACCCCCGCCGCGCCCTACCGTTTTGCCTACCGCTTTGCCCGGGACGGCGTACGCCTGACGGCAGAAGTCGCCGCGGGCGAGGCCGAGCTGCTTTTGCCGCTGACGGATTCCGCTGCCGTGCAAGGTGCGGAGAAGGGCCGCCCCGTGTTCAGCTTGGCGGGCGGCTTTGCTATGACCGAATACCGTGCCATGGTGCGGGCGGGCACCCCCGTGACCGTCTGCATCGGCTGCGGGTAGGGCTGTGTTTTGGGCAAGAAGTGCGCCCACAAATCCCTGCCGCTGTGGTATAATGGAAAGCAGAACGGAAAAGGGGGGCGAGCCGATGCTCAAGCTGAAAAACCTGAATCTGCAGGTCAAGCTGTTTTTGCTGACCGGCGTGACCACCTTTTTGATGTGGCTGGGCCTTACCACCGTGGGCGTGCGGGCCATCCAGAGCAGCTACGAGAAAGAGGTTGACCACATTGTACGGCAGACAATCTCGCAGTCCTCGCTGTACGTCAGCACGGAGTTCCGCAATGTCATCTCACTGGTGCACTATGCGCTGCTGAGCGATTCTTTGCAGCAGGCGCTGCGCCTGCCTGTGGAAAACAGCAACCGCTATATCTCCATCCAGTCCGCCGCCATGCCGATATTGGACCAGCTGCGCCTGCAAAGCGACCTTATCGACTCGGCTGCGCTGATCACAAAGGATGCCGTGTTCCAGAACAGCATCTACCCTGCCGGGTATGACCTTGCCGCGCTGATGGACGAGGCAGGCTCGGACCGCCTGATCTACTGGAGTAACAAGCCCACCTACAACCCGTCCACCAAGCATTGGGTGCTGCCCGTCGTCATGCGTATACCCACCGGGGATTTTACCGTCAAGAACGAAGCGTATATCGCGCTCAGCCTCGATGCCGATTACCTGTTTGACTACATACAGAGCACCGAGAATGAGCTGAACTGTGCGCTGATCCTGCATGACGGCACCACGGTCATCTACGGCAGCGAGGATACGTTTGCCGACCGCGGCAGCGACGGCGTGCTGGAAAGCGACACCCCCATGGAGGTCAACGACTGGTCGCTGTGCTGCATCCTGGATAAAGATACGCTCTACGACGGGCAGAACCGCGCCGTGGGGTTCATTGTGATTATCTCACTGTGTATTATGGCGCTCTGCCTGCTGTTTGCCACGCTGATTGCGCGGGAAATCTCCCGCCCCGTCCGCCGCCTGACCGAGGCAGCCGAGAAGATCGCGGCGGGGGACTACTCCGCCGCCGTCCACCTGACGGGCACCGACGAGCTGGGTGTGCTGGGGCGTGCGTTCAACGATATGACGGCGCAGATTCGCCGCAGCATCACCGCACTGGAAGAAAAAAACGCCCTGCTGGTGGAAACGCAGGAGCAGAAGCGTGCCGCCGAAATGCGGGTGCTGCAGGCGCAGATCAATCCCCACTTTTTGTATAATACCCTTGATTCCATCTACTGGTACTCGCTGTCGGATCGGCAGAGGGACATCGGCAATGTGGTGCAGCACCTTGCCAAGATGCTGCGCATCGCTCTGTCCAAGGGGTCGGAGTATATCCCCGTGGAGCGGGAGCTCCAGCATGTTGCCAATTATCTGGAAATCGAAAGCACGATCTACCAGGGGCGCTTTACCTATGAGGTCGAGGCCGACCCCGCCGTTATGAGCTGCACAGTGCTGAAAATCCTGCTGCAGCCCCTGGCGGAGAACAGCATCACCCACGGCTTTGCCAATATGGAGCGCGGTGGGCATATCCGCGTGCAGGTCGGGCAGGATGCAGACGACCTGGTGCTGAGCGTGACCGACAACGGCTGCGGCTTCCCGCAGGAGGAACGCACCGACGCGCATACGTCGGAGTATTCCGGCTTTGCGCTGAAAAATCTGGAAAGTCGATTGCAGCTGCATTACGGGGCGGATGCCCGCGTGCTGATTCACAGCATCCCGACGGAGAAAACCACCGTCACGATCAAAATACGAAAAAGCAGGGTGAACAGCGAAGATGTTTGAATTGGTTCTCATTGACGATAAGCGAGAGGTGGTCGAAGGCCTGTCCCGCGCCATTGACTGGAAGGCGATGCAGGTCAGCGTTCACGGCTTTTTCAGCGCGTCGGAGGCAATGGCCTACTGTATGGAGCATCCCCCGGCGCTGGTCATCACCGATATCTGTATGCCGGTCATGTCCGGCATGGAGTTTACCAAGAGCCTGCGCGCCGTTCACCCCGAGGTGCGGGTCGTGCTGCTGACCGGCTATGATGATTTCACCTATGCGCGGGAGGGCATTCGCTTGGGCGTGGTGGAGTATCTGTCCAAGCCTGTGGACCTGGATGAGGTGCAGAGCCTTGTCGCCAAGGAAAAGGCCTGCTGGGAGGAACAGCAGGCCGAGCGGGAAAAGCAGGTTGCCGAAAGCGCGCGCTACCGCCGCGGCCTGCCCACCCTGCGCAGTCAATGGCTGAAAAACGCCCGCGGCGCACAGCCGCCCACGCGGGAGAGGCTGCAAAAGGATTTTGCGGGCATGGACCTGCCCCTGCAGGCCGAGCGCCTGTTGCCCGTGGCGGTGCGCATCTGCCAAGGCGAGAAAAGCGACACCGACCTGATGCGCTATGCGGTCGAGAATATCGGCTGCGAGATCATCGGCGCACAATTCCCTTGCGCGGCGATTGCGGCGGGCGATACCGAGCTTCTGGTGCTGGCAAACTACACGAGTAGCAGCCTTTTGGAAACAACCTATAAAATGACGCAGTGCGTCCGCCAATGGCGGGATGCCTGCAAAGAGAACCTGCACCTGACATTCACGGCGGGTATCGGGATGCCTGCGGCCAGGGCGGAGGAGCTTTTCCCCGCCATTGCCGGGGCCGAAAGGGTCCGCGAGCGGGAGCTGTTTCTGGGCGAGGGGAGCGTGCTTCCCGCCATGGATTGGCAGCATGTCGAGGCTGTCGACCCCGCCCTGCCCGCCGTGCAGGAGGAAATCTTGAAAGCGCTGCTGCAGAAGCGGTATGACCGCACCGCCGATGCGGTGGAAACCTACATCCGCGCCCTGCGCAGCCGCGAAAACGCCGACCCCCTGCAGCTGCGGGAACAGATGCTGGCCTTTTTGTTGCGCATCTACCACGAGGGACGCGCCGAGCGCTGCCTGCATGTGGAAACGCTCATTGACCAATTCGGGCAGGTGCATACCATCGATCAATATCGTGAGCAGCTTTTGGGGCTGATCTCCTACATCACGGGCAGCCGCGACGAGGGCGGCGCTACCGGCGTGGCGGAGGTCAAGCACTACATCGACGAGCATTACAGCGAGGAGATTACGCTGAAAACCATGTCGGAGCTGGTGCACCTCAGCCCGGCGTATCTTTCCTATGCCTTTAAAGAAGAATTTGATATCAACTTCAACGACTATCTGACCGCGGTGCGCATCGAGCAGGCCAAACACCTGCTGACACAGACCGATCTGAAGGTGTACGAAGTCTGTGCAAAGGTCGGCTACAAGGATAAAAAGTATTTCACCGACCTGTTCAAAAAGCACACGGGTATGCTGCCGCGGGACTGGAAATAAGGAGGAGCGCTATGAACGCGCGGGAACTGACCGACCAAATCGCCGCCAAGCTGGCCGCCGAGGTGCGGCGCAATGGCGATATCATCCCCTATATCGCCGAGGACGGCGTGTATAAGACCGATATGCGGCAGAAGAATCTGTCGTGGTGGACAAACGGCTTCTGGGCGGGGCTTTTGTGGCAGATGTACCACGCCGTGGGCGTCGCCGAATTTAAAGCCACGGCCGAAAAGACCGAGGGCTGGCTGGATGAGGCTATGGCCGACTTTACGGGCCTGCACCACGATGTGGGCTTTATGTGGATGCTGTCCGCCGTGGCAGACTACCGCCTGACCGGCAATGAAAAAAGCCGCATCCGCGCCATGCACGCGGCGACGCTGCTGGCGGGGCGCTATAACCCCAACGGCCGCTTTCTCCGCGCATGGAACGGCGATAAAACGGGCTGGATGATCGTGGACTGCCTGATGAATCTTTCGCTGCTGTACTGGGCGTCGGACGAGACGGGCGACCCCCGCTATGCCGAGATCGCCCAAAACCATGCCGACACGGCGCTGCGGGTGCTGCTGCGGCCCGACGGCTCCTGCAACCACATTGCGGTGCTGGACCCCGTGACCGGGGAGCTTACGGGTGCCCCGGCGGGGCAGGGCTATGCCCCGGGTTCCAGCTGGAGCCGCGGTCAGTCCTGGGCCGTATATGGCTTTGCCCTGTCGGCCAAGCACACGGGCGAAGCGCGGTATCTGGAGGCGGCCAAGCGCAGCGCCCATTACTTTATCGCCAACGCCGCCACGCACAACTGGGAGCCGCTGGTGGATTTTCTCGCGCCGGAATCCCCCGAGCTGCTGGACATGAGCGCCGGGGCCATTGCGGCCTGCGGCCTGCTGGAACTGGAAAAACAGGTATCTGTCTACGAGAAAAAGCTCTATCATGATGCGGCCGAGCACCTGCTGAGCGCCATTGCGAAAAAGCACCTTGACCTTGCCCCCGAGACGGACGGTATTGTGCTGGACAGCACGGCGGACTACCATAAGGACATCCACACCCGGATGATCTACGCCGATTATTACTTTGTCGAGGGACTGCTGCGCCTGCAGGGAAAGGAGTTTTTCGCATGGTGACGGGTTTGGACGAGTTTACAAAAGAGCACGAATATCTGATCTGCGTTGACTCCGACGGCTGCGCCATGGACACGATGAACTGCAAGCATCTGCAGTGTTTCGGCCCCTGCATGGTGGCGGAGTTCGGCTTGGATGCCCGGCGGGCGGAATGGCTCGCCCGCTGGAACGAGATCAACCTCTACAACATGACCCGCGGCATCAACCGCTTTAAGGCGCTGGCGCTGATTTTAGAGGAAGCGGACGCGGGCGGCACAAAAATCGACGGCGTGCAGGACTTGCGCAGCTGGACCGATACCGCGCCTGAACTTTCCGAAAAAACAGCCGAGGCCATGTACGCAAAGACCGGGCAACCGATTTTTGCCAAGGCGCTGGCATGGAGCCGCGCGGTGAATAAGGCGATTGCAGCCCTGCCAAAAACGCAGGTCGCGGCGTTCCCCGGTGCGGCGCAGGCGCTGGCCGCCGCCCACGGCGGTGCCGATGTGGCGGTGGTGTCCAGCGCCAACCGCGAGGCCGTGGCCGAGGAATGGATCCGCTGCGGACTGGCCGACAGTGTGGATGTGATTTTGTGCCAGGATGTGGGCAGCAAAAAAGCCTGCATCGAAGCCCTGATGCGGAAGGGCTTCGCGGCGGACCGGATCCTGATGGTGGGCGATGCCCCCGGAGACCTCAAGGCTGCCTTTGACAATGGCGTGTATTTTTACCCAATCCTGGTGAACCATGAAAAGGAAAGCTGGCAGACCTTTGTCGACACGGCCTGCCCCGCGTTCCTGTCCGGCCACTACGGCGGCGAACAGGCCACCTACAGCGCCCGTTTTGAGGAAAACCTGAAAAAGTAAAAAGGGAACAAGCCCATGAGAACCGAACGCATTACGTCAGCCCAACACCCGTTGTATGCACAGGCGATGGAAGTGTATAGAAACAGCTTTCCGCCCCACGAACAGCGGGAGGCTGCGTCACAGGAGCGCATCCTGCACGACAGCGCCTACCACTTTACTGCAGTGTACGACGGGGATGTGTTCGTCGGGCTGGTGCTGTATTGGGAAACCGAAGCGTATCTGTATATTGAGCATGCCGCGCTGGCAGTTTGACATTTGCACCACGCCGCGCATCGAACTGCGCCGCGACGGTAAAACCTATTGCAGCAGCAACGATTTGACTGCCGCCTTGACTGTGGGCAAAAATAAGACGAGCGCAGGCGGACCGCCCGCTGACCCTGCCGCCGGAGTACGGCACACCCGTCCGCTTCCGCCGCCTGTTCAACCCTGTGAGTGGTTTTTAATCGGAAGTGCTGACCCTGCCCGCAGAGCATCCATTCACTGTTACTCTGAAAATCGGAGATGAAGAATGAACGATATATTGCTAAAAATCACAAACGGAGACAGAACACTGGCGCAAGCCTGCAACCACCTTGTCTACCCAGCAGCCTACGCACCCGGCGATAGTATTACCATGACCGTGCCGGAACCGGGGTACTATGTCATCCGGCTGGACGATGCCATGAATGAGGAATTTGTCTACATGAAAGAAACTTCTTTCACGCTGGAAATTCCCTTTGCGGAAGCGCGAATCAGTTACAGCCCGCGAGCTTTTTCCGGACCGATGCACTATTTGTCGGCACGGTCTGCGCAGGTCGAGGAGATCGCCGCACCGCGCAATCTGGCCCGCAACGGTTATGACTGCCACGGCAATACGTCCTGCTACCCCCACACATGGGCCAATGTGGAAACGCGGGGGGGAAGCCGTTTTTGCCGCCCGCAATGCCATTGATGGCATCATCTGCCCCGAAAGCCACGGTGCCTACCCTTACCAAAGCTGGGGCATCAACCGTGATCCGGAAGCGTGCTTGACGCTGGAATTCGGCCGCCCGGTCAGAGCAGATACATTGGTGCTGACGACCCGCGCGGACTTTCCCCACGATGCGTGGTGGAAAAGCGCGAGAGTCACGCTTTCAAACGGAAATACACGGATCCTTACGCTGAAAAAATCCCCCGAGGGCAAGGGGCAGAGCTTTGATTTGGGAGGATTCGTCATCACAAGTCTGATGCTGGACAACCTAAAAAAGGCCAACGACCCCAGCCCGTTCCCGGCGCTGACACAACTTGAAGTATGGGGAACGAATGTATGCGATTAGAACGTGTGACTTCTGCCGCACACCCGATGTATACGCAGACGATGGCACTGTATAAAAAAGCTTCCCGCACTATGAGCAGCGCGAAGCACCGTCCCAAGAGTGTATTTTAGGAGAGAAATTTTACAACTTTACGCTGGTGTACAACGGCAAACGATTTGTCGGACTGGTGCTGTATTGGGAAACCGCAGAGTATCTGTATATCGAGCATCTTTGCATTTTGCAGGCCTTGCGAAATCATCATTATGGGCAGCGGACGTTGGAGCTGTTGGCGGAATGCGGCAAGACTTTGATTTTGGAAATCGATCCGTCGATGGATGCGATTGTCTGCCGCCGCAAAATGTTTTATGAGCGTTGTGGCTTTGCCGAGAATCCTTTCCCACATATACACCCGCCCTACCACGCTGAAAATCGCGGTCATGCCCTTGTCGTTATGACGTATCCCTTACCGATTACGCAGGAAAAATACAACGACTTTTACCGTTATCTAACGGAAAAAGTCTTGAAGGACGTCTTTTGACGAAGTGGACAAATAAATTATATCGCATGATAGCAACTGTGTGCAATCGTAAGTTGTACTCGCTGGTGTTAAGTTGTACGCATCCCTGCAAGATTACAGCGGAAAAATCCGGATTTTTATGCTTTTTAGTATTTTATTTATTTAGTATTTATTTGTGCAGGCTTTTCCTGTACAGGTGAAACCCGTCCGGGCAACGCCTGCACAGGAAAAGCCGTTCTTGGATAAGAAAGCCCCAAAGGCGGGGAATTTGGAGCGGTATTTGGCTGGACGGCTACCGCGCCGATGCGGCGCAAACGTGCCCAAACAGGGGCGTTTCTCGCGGTGACAGGGGCGGTGTGCGGGGCTGTTGTGGCGTGGTACTTTCGTACAACTTCTTGCCGGAGAGTAAAACTTATATACCGGTTCGTTGGGCTTTTCCTGTGTGTGAACCCCGTGATGTCAGTATCCCAATTTTGCAATGAGACCAAAGCTGCGCATTTATTTAAGCGGTGCGGATAAGAATTTATCTCACCGATTTGCCCCCAAAACTGCCCCCAAAAGGGGTTGGGACGGTTCAGCACCGTATGGCACCCTTTTGCACACATGGGACAAAAGCTGTTTCGCCCTTTGGTACACAATACCACCAAACCCAACAAAACATCACTATAACGAACGATTTTTAGATTTCTCATAACCCGGAGGTCGCAGGTTCAAGTCCTGTCTCCGCAACCAACAAAAGTGCGTTGAAACGACAAGTTTCAACGCACTTTTTCTTTGTCTGGAGAAAAAGTGGTCACTTTTCGGTCACTTTGACCCCAAAATGACCCCAAAACGCAAAAATGACTGCGCCCCGGCTGCTGAAATTTTCAACAGCCGGGGCGCTTTTTGTGGATAAATCTTGCGGAGTTGGCAGGCAAATATAGGTGCGGTGTGGCTACCCTACCCCGCTTTCACCAGTACCAACACGCTGTTGTTTGGTACGACGATCTGTTCTTGTTTTGTGGGAATGGGCGGGTTCTTGTACTGGTGCAGGGCTTTTTGGATTTGCTGCTTGACTTCCAGCAGGGCGGCATTTATTTAGTATTTATTTGTGTTGGATTTACCTGTACAGGGAAATCCAGTTTAGGTAAATCTCATTATGGCAAAACAAAAGATCCCCGGAAAGCGGGGATTTTAGGGCAATATTTGGCTGGACGAGTACCACGCCGATGCACTGCGGATGAGTCCAAACCGGGGCGTTTCTCGCGGCGACAGGGGCGGTGTGCGAGGATGGTGTAGAGTTGGTTTGCGTACAACTTCTTGCTGGAGAACAAAACTTATATACTGGCTCGTAGGGCTTTTCACTTGCGAGAACCCTGCGATGTAGGTATCTGCATTTCTCAATAGAACCAAAGCTGCTTCGATGTACAGGTGGCAGGCATGCGGGTAATTTCACGAGTCGCAGAGTTTTCATCGAGCGTTGCTTCCGGATAAAAAAGTTTATCCGCAGAAATACCAAGGCATCGAACAATTTGGTTGCAGGTTTTTAAGATGGGGGTTCGTTCACCTCGTTCGATAGCAACAACATAGAGTTCGCTTTTTCGTATGCGCTCTGCAAGGTCCTCTCTTATAAGACCTTTATCATTGCGAGCGTGTTCAATAGCCATAAATCAAAAATACGGCATTATCCCTTGCCCCCTCGCAGCGCCTCAAGGTCGCTGCGGGTGTCGATGTCCCGCAGCTCGGCGGCGGGGGTGGGCAGCAGGCGGATCGCCTGCGGGTGGGCGCGCAGCACGGCGCTGCCGCCGCTGCCCTCCGGCAGGTGAAGGAGGGCAGCAAAATAATCCCGACCGAACAGCACAGGGCTGCCCGGTGTGCCGTCGGGTGCGGCCGGCCGCCGGATCGTGTCCGGCGCGGCACCGATCGCCAGCGCCTCCAGCGTCTGGCGGGTCAGGCAGGGCTGGTCCCCCGGCAGAAACACACACCCCTGCAGGTCGGGCTGCTGCGCCAGCAGCGCGGTCAGGCCAAGGCGCACTGTATCGCTGCGGCGCGGCTCGGCATGGCGCAGCACGGGAAAGCCCCCCGCACGGCAGAGGGCCTCGACCTCGGCTGAGCGGGTCACAGCAATGCGCCCGGCAAACACCGGCGCGGCGGCCAGCGCCAGCGCATGGACGGCCAGCGGCCGGCCGTTCAGCTCGGCCATCAGCTTGTTGCCGCCGAACCGCCGCCCCAGCCCCGAGGCCATGACGATGCAGCCCAGCGGCGGCACAGGGCAGTCCAGATCGTACACAAAGGCGTCCGGGTCGGCGCAGAGCGCGCGCAGGAACGGGGTGTCCTGCTTGCGGACGACTGCGAGAACGCGGCAGACTTTCAACATATCCAGCACGCTTTGTTGAAAATCTGCACAGCCGCTCTCCAGATAGCCAAGCTCGTCCAGCACGGCCCAGCCGCCGGCTGCCGCCATCCGCTGCAGGGCGGGCAGCCCCACGGCGGCAAAGCCGGCCGGTACGGGGCGCATCCGGTTTTCACCGGGGGGCAGGGCGGCATCAAACCGGCCGATGACCGCCGTCGCCCCGGCGGCATCGCGCATCTCGACCCATCTGCCCGGGACGGCAGCGGTGAGAAGCATCGGGGCATCGGGGCAAAGGGATGGCATAAGTGCGCGCAGCAGCGTTGTTTTGCCGCTGCCGCGCCCGCCGGTCAGCAGCAGATGGCGCTTACCGCTGGCCAGAAAAGAACGCAGAATAGAGCTCGCGGCTGGTCTGTACACAGGCATCACGGTAGGCCTCATACCTTTCTAAAAATTGGCGGGCCTCGGCGGTCAGGGTGCTGCCGCCGCCGCCCCGCCCGCCGATGGTCTTGCAGGTCAGGGCAAAGCCCAGCTCTTTTTCGGCGTGCTGCACAAGCCGCAGCGCCTTGGAGTAGGAAAGTCCCATCTGCGCCGCTGCGCTGCGCAGCGAGCCGGTCTCTTCGATCAGATGGAGCAGGCGGCAGGGCCCCTCGCCAAAAAAGCGCTCGCCTGCGTCATCGCAGAGCATCACGCGCAAAGCAGGTTTCATGGTATCACCTCACAGCGGCAGCAGGGCCAGACGGCGTCGGCCCCGGCAGTCGGTAACGGGCAGCAGCTCCAGCGGGCCGTACACGGCGGCAAGGGCTGCCTGCAGCACGGCAGGCGGGTCGGTTCTGGGGTGCAGCACCGCCGCGACCCCGCCGCCCTGCAATACCACCAGTATATCACAGCTGTCCAGCGCCAGCGCGGGGTCGTGCAGGCAGACCAGCGCGGTCTTGCCGCCGGTGTGGACCAGCTGCGCCAGCAGCGCGGTCATCCGGCTGCGGTTCGCAAGGTCAAGCGCACTGTCCGGCTCGTCCAGCAAAAGCAGCGGCGCATCCTCGGCAATCGTGCGCGCCAGAATACAGAGCTGCTTCTCGCCGCCGCTCAGCGTCAGGTAGTCCTGCCCGGCCTTGTTGGCCAGACCTACGGTGCGCAGGGCCTCGTCCGCAGCGGCGCGCATGGCGGCGGTGGGGCTTTGCAGGACCCCCAGCCGCGGGTTGAAGCCCATAAGCACGACCTCCCGCGCCGAGAGCGAGACCGAGATGCCGCTCTGCTGTGGGATATAGCTGACGGTCTGCGCAAGCCTGCGGGTGGACAGGCTCTCCAGCGGGACGCCGTCCAGAAGGCACTGCCCGGTGTGGGGCAGCAGCCCGGCGGCGGCCTTGAGCAGTGTGGTCTTGCCGCTGCCGTTCACCCCCAGCAGCCCGATCAGCTGCCCGGGCACCGGGACCGAAAAGCTGACCCCTTGCAGCACGGCTGCTGTGCCGTACCGTACGGTGAGGTCCTGCACGCAAAGCCCCGCGGGCGGGGGCGTGGTTTGTGGCATCATGACGCATCCCTCCCCGGCCGCAGGATCAGATAAAGCAGAAACGGTACGCCCAGCAGCGAGGTAAAGATGCTGACCGGCAGCTCAGTGGAGGCAGCCGTCTTGGCCAGCGTGTCGGCCGCCAGCAGCAGGGCGCTGCCCAGCAGCCCGCTCAGCAGGCAGGCCGAGCGCCGGTTATGCCCCGCCAGCAGCCGGGCGCTGTGGGGGGCCAGCAGCCCGACAAAGCTGATAAGCCCCGTCACGCTGACAACGGCGGCAACCGTCATGGTGGCAAGCGTCAGCAGCAGCAGGCGCATCGCGCCCACCCGCACGCCGAGCAGCCGGGCCTCGCCCTCCTCAATCGAGAGCAGCAGCGCCTGCCGGTGCAGCGCAAAGATCGCCGCGCAGCAGACCAGCACGACCGGCACCGGGAACCACACCCGGCTGCGGGTCACGGCGGCCAGACTGCCCATGATCCAATACTCGATGCTGGCCAGCTCCTTCTCGGGGTCGGCGGTCAGCTTGAGCAGCATCAGCAGCGTCTGGGCCAGCGCGTGGACGGCGATGCCCGCCAGCACCAGCGACATTTTGCTGCGCCCCGGCGCGGCAGCGGCCAGCCCCAGCGAGAGGAACACCGCCGCCAGCCCGCCCGCAAAGGCACAGACCGTGGTGGACAGCGCCCCTGACGAAACGAACAGGATGGAGAACGCCGCGCCGACACTGGCCCCCGAGGAAACGCCGATGATGTCAGGGCTTGCCAGCGGGTTGCGGAATACGGTCTGGTAGACAAAGCCGGCCGCCCCCAGTCCAAAGCCGCCGACCAGCGCCATGACGGCGCGGGGCAGCCGCAGCACGGTGAAGGTGCGCACCGCCATGGCATCGCCGGCCAGCAGCGCCGCCGGTGTTATGGGGTAGCGGCCCAGCGCAAGGGCCGCACCAAAAGCCATAAAAACGCAGAGCGCTGCGCCCAGAAGGCACAGCGCCGTGCGCTTGCGGTTATTCATAGGAGGCAGGGGTGAAACCGTAGTAGGTCGTGTAGAAGGCATCGGCGCAGTCATGGTAGAACTGCTCACTCACCTGCTCGGGATGCAGCACGCTGCCCAGATAGACGCTGCCCAGGAAGCTGCCGGGCACGGGGGAGTCCACAGCCTCGATAGCGTGGGGCAGCTGGTAGACATGGCCCTCCTTGACGGCGGTGCAGTCGGCCAGTGCAGCATCGTTCAGGACGGAATCGACATCATAGTCGGCATCGGACGCCAGAATGATGTAGTCGGGGTCCCAGTCCAGCACCTGCTCATAGGAGACCTCGGCCCAGTAGGTGTCCTCAACACTGGCGGCAGCGTTGAGACCGCCGGCGTTCTCGATCATATAGTTCTGGTACATGGCGGGGCCGGCGGTCTGCAGCACAGAGCTGTTGCCGGCCATGTAGACGGTGGGCGCCTCGGCATCGCCGATGGCCTCGTGCAGGCTGAGCAGGTTGTCCTCGATTGCGGACTTCAGCTCCTCACCGCGGGCAACGGTGTTGGTGGCCTGTGCCAGCAGGTCGATGGCACCGTACAGCTTGTCCTGATTCTCCGGCTTGACGGCCAGCACGGTCAGGCCCAGCTCCTCCATCTGGGGGATGGAATCCTTCAGCTTGGCGGGCACGATGACAAGGTCGGGGGTCAGCGCGGCGCAGCCCTCAAGGTCAAACTCCTTGGCGGTGCCGATGCTGGGCAGGCTCTGCAGCTCAGGTGCGGAGAGGCTGTAGATCGTGCGCTTGTCGGCCTTGGCCTCGACGCCGACCAGCTCGTCCTGCACGCCGAGGGCGATGAGCAGGCTGGTGGAGATGTAGTAGCCGCTGGCCAGCGTCTTGGGCTCGGTCTCGATGGTGACCTCGCGGCCCAGCTGGTCGGTGATGGTCAGCGGGTAGGTGACGGCGGTCTCGGCGGCAGCGGGTGCAGCGGCAGCCTCCTCGGGGCTGGCGGTGACCTCGGGTGCAGCGGTGGCGGAGGCGGCAGCCTCGCTGCTTACGGCGGCGGTGCTGCCGCAGGCGGTCAGCGCCATGGCGGCGGCCAGCAGCAGGGCGGTCATTTTGGTCATTTTCATGAATCTTTTTCCCTCACACAATAAAAAATATCGTTGTATTTTTAAAACAACAACGGTATTATACCAGATTTTATGGTAGAATAAAAGTACCTATCCGCGAAAAGTGTGATTTTTTCGCCCAAAACAGAAAAAACGGAGATTGACCCATGATGACGATACGCGAATATGCCCGCCCCGCCACGCTGGAGGAGGCATGGCAGCTGAACCAGAAAAAGCCCAACCGCGTGCTGGGCGGTATGCTCTGGCTCAAGATGGAAAAGATCAATGTCGGCACGGCCATCGACCTGTCGGCCTTAGGGCTGGATACGATCGAGGAGACTGACACCGAGATCCTCATCGGCGCGATGGCAACGCTGCGCGATCTGGAAACGAACGCCGCCCTGAACGCCTACACCGCGGGGGCTGTGCGGGAGGCTGTGCGCCACATTGTCGGCGTGCAGTTCCGCAACTGCGCCACGGTGGGCGGCAGCATCTATGGCCGGTTCGGCTTTTCCGATGTGCTGACGCTGTTTTTGGCGCTGGACTGCGAGGTCGAGCTGTATAAGGCGGGCCGGATGCCGCTGGCGCAGTTTGCCGCGATGCCCTATGACCGCGATATTCTGACCCACATCTGCCTGCGCAAGACGCCGGGGCTGAAGGTGCAGTACCAGTCGGTGCGCGCGACCCAGACCGATTTCCCGATCCTGACCTGTGCGGCTGCCCGCACGGCGCAGGGGCAGTACCGCTTTGCCATCGGGGCGCGCCCGATGAAAGCCGTGCTTGTCACGCCGGACTGCGACCCGGCGCAGCTGCCCGCCGCCGTGCAGGCAGCCGTCAAGACCGGCAGCAACCTGCGCGGCAGTGCCGAGTACCGCACCCACCTGACCGGCGTGCTGGTCCGGCGTGCCGTAGCCGCGCTGGAAAATTGACGGAGGTATACCATGCAGATCACATTTACCTTAAATCATAAAAAAGTCACCGCCGAAATCGCGGCTGACACCGTGCTGCTGGACCTTGTGCGCAGCCTCGGCTGCAAGAGCGTCAAGCGCGGCTGCGAGACCGCCAACTGCGGCCTTTGCACGGTCTTTCTCGATGAAAAGCCGGTGCTGTCCTGCTCGGTGCTGGCGGCGCGGGTCAACGGCCACAGCGTCACCACGCTGGAGGGGCTGCAGGAGGAGGCTGCCGAGTTCGGTGCCTTCATCGCCGATCAGGGTGCGGAGCAGTGCGGCTTCTGCAACCCGGGCTTTATTATGAACGCGCTGGCGCTTTTCCGGGAAAACCCCGACCCCGGCGAGGATGAAATCAAGGAGTATCTGGCCGGCAACCTCTGCCGCTGCTCCGGCTATGAGGGCCAGCTGCGGGGTATTTTGAACTTTTTAGCGTGGAAAAAGGGGAAGGAGGCTGCCCAATGAAAACCGTGAACCAGCCCATGCGCAAAAAGGACGCTATGCAGCTTGTGACCGGCCAACCCGTCTACATGGATGATGTCATCCCGCAGGACTGCCTGATCGTAAAGCTGCTGCGCTCCCCCCATGCCAACGCCATCGTGCAGGAGATCGACACGAGCCGCGCCCTGCTGGTGCCGGGCATCGAGGCGATCTACACCTGGAAGGATGTGGACCAGCAGGGCCGCCGCTACACCCAGGCGGGCCAGACCTACCCCGAGCCGAGCCCCTATGACCGGCTTGTCATCGACCGCCATGTCCGCTTTGCGGGGGATGTTGTCGCAATTTTGGCCGGCAAGGATGAAAAATGCGTCGATAAGGCGATGAAGCTCATCAAGGTCCGGTATGAGGTCCTGCCCGCCGTGCTGGACTACCACACGGCGCTGGACAACCCCGTCCTTGTCCACCCGGAGGAAAACTGGGAGTCGCTGGCACCGGTCGGGGCCGACAACAAGCGCAACCTGTGCGCCCACGATGAGAGCGGGGCGGGCGATATTGAGGCGGTGCTGGCGGGGTGCGATGTCGTCATCGACCATACATACCACACCCGCGCCTGCCAGCAGGCTATGATGGAGACCTTCCGCACCTACTGCAGCATAGATGCCTACGGGCGGCTGAATGTCCTCAGCTCGACCCAGATCGTTTTCCACTGCCGCCGGATCTTGGCCAATGCACTGCACATCCCCAAGTCGATGATCCGGGTGGCCAAGCCCCGCATCGGCGGCGGCTTCGGCGCCAAGCAGACCTCGGTCTGCGAGGTCTACCCCGCCTTTGTGACATGGAAAACCAAAAAGCCCAGCAAGATCATCTTCAGCCGGTACGAGAGCCAGATCGCCTCCACCCCGCGCCATGAGATGGAGCTGCATGTCCGCCTTGGTGCGACAAAGGACGGCATCGTCAGGGGCATCGACCTCTACACCCTGTCCAACACCGGTGCTTACGGCGAGCATGGGCCTACAACGGTGGGCCTGTCCGGCCACAAATCCATCCCGCTCTACGGCAAGGCCGAGGCATTCCGCTTTGTCAGCGATGTCGTCTACACGAACCACATGTCCTCGGGCGCTTACCGCGGCTACGGTGCGACCCAGGGCCTGTTTGCGGTGGAGTCCGCCGTCAATGAGCTGGCCGACAAGCTGGGCATCGACCCGTTTGTGATCCGCCAGCGCAACATCGTCCGTGAGGGCGATGTGATGCCCGCCTACTACGGGCAGGTCAACACCAGCTGCGCGCTGGACCGCTGCCTGCAGGCCGTGCATGACAACATCGGCTGGGACGAAAAATACCCCGTGCGCGACATGGGTAACGGCAAGGTGCGCGCTGTGGGCATGGGCATGGCGATGCAGGGCTCCGGCATTACGAGTGTGGATGTGGGCAGCGCCAGCCTGAAGATCAACGATGATGGGTTCTACACCCTCTCAATCGGTGCAGCCGACATGGGCACCGGCTGCGACACGATTCTGGCGCAGATTGCCGCCGAGGTTCTGGAGTGCCCGCTCGACAATGTGACGGTCCTCGGCGCGGACACCGATTCCTCGCCCTACGATTCCGGCTCCTACGCATCCAGCACGACCTATGTCACCGGCAAGGCGGTTGAGCAGTGCGCCGAGCAGCTCAAGCAGAAGATCTGTCAGGTCGGCGCGGGGCTGCTGGGCCTTGATGAGCGTGCGGTTGTCTTTGCGGGCGATGCCGTGACAAGCGAGGACGGCACGCAGCGCGCCACGCTGGCGCAGATCGCCGCAGCCTCCCAGTGCGGCAGCAATACGGCGCTGGAGGCAGTCGTGACCCACAGCTCGGAGATCTCGCCCCCGCCGTTCATGGTGGGCGCGGCCGAGGTCGAGGTCGATCTGGAGACCGGCGAGGCGCAGGTCATCCGCTATGAGGCGGCTGTTGACTGCGGCACACCGGTCAACCCGAACCTTGCGCGGGTGCAGGCCGAGGGCGGCATCCTGCAGGGCATCGGTATGGCGCTGACCGAGAACGTCACCTACGATGACCGCGGCATGCCGCAGGAAAACTCGCTGATGCAGTACAAGATCCCGGCGCGCAACGACATCGGGCATATCCATGTCGTATTTGAGAGCAGCTACGAGGGCACCGGCCCCTTCGGTGCCAAGAGCATCGGCGAGGTGGTCATCAACACCCCGCTGCCCGCCGTGGCCGATGCGATCTACCACGCCACCCACAAGCGGTTCTATGAGCTGCCCATCACCCGCGAGCAGATCGCGCTGGCCGGGCAGTAAAAGGTGAAAGCTCGTTGAAACGACAAGTTTCAACGAGCTTTTTTCTACCTTATGGCAAAAGTGGTAACATTCTGGTAACTTTGACCCTAAAACGGCAAAGTGAAGTACAGGCAATGGCTGTACTTCTTTTTGGTATTCCTATGCGAAGATTCAGGTTTCGCCACCGCGGTTAAAACTGCGCCGGTTGTTGGGGAACCAAATGGCAGGGGTGAACACAGCCAGCCCCACCGCTGTGGTATCCCCGGGGTTGGAAACGATGTGGGGCAGGTTGGACTGCACCACAGTGGTGTCTCCGGCGTTCAGGCGGGTAGTCTTGGACTCCACCAGTACATCCAACTGCCCCTGCTCCAGCAGCAGGATTTCCTCACTGGGATGGATCACCGGCAGGTCGCCGTCCTTGCAGTGGGGTTCCAGCTCAAAGCGTATGACCAACGACTGAGGTACAAAATTTCCGTTGGGCATGGGCGTAAGCAGATGATACCGTACATTGGAATTGGGCTGGGAGAGGATCAACATATCCGCCTGACGGGTTGTCAGGCCGGTGCTGCTCTCACCTCCCATAAACAGATAGGTGGGGATGTCCAGCGCGGCGCTGAGTTTGCGCAGGGTGGACAGGGACGGGTCGGTGAGATCGCGCTCGATTTGGGAGATATACCCGATGGACAAACCAGTCTTTTCGGCCAGTTCCTTGAGGGTGATTCCCCGCTTTTTCCGCATATTTCGAACATGTTCGCCCAGCATAAGACCTCCCGCTTTTTCGCAAAAAAATTTATTTACAGTATATCATAAAATGCCCTGTACGTAAATAAGCAAGAAAAAATTCGATATTTATAAAATTTTTTACAAAGAAAATCAGACAGCGTGTCGAAAAACCTCCCTCTGCGAGACAGACTCCCCCGATACGGGGGAGGTGGCGCTTGCGCCAGAGGGGGAGCGGTGCCCCGAAGGGGCGGAGGGAGAGAACCTTGCCATAGCCCGAAATATTTCGGACAGCCGTACAGTTCTCTCCCCCACCGCCTGCGGGCGGAGCCCCCTCGCAGAGGGGGCCAAGGGGTGAGCACACCTTTTTCGACAGTCTGTCAGATAATTTCTTGCTTATCCTATAAAGTGCTCTGATAAAGTGCTCTGAAAAATGTGAAAAAAGCAGAAAAACTCTTGACAAAAATTTTAGAAATAGTAAAATTTATAAAAAATTGTAAATTTTATAAAAATTATTGTGCAGGAGGAACCCTATGAAAATCACAGACGTAAAGGTAGAAACCATCCGTATCCCCATGAAAAAGCCCTTCCGTATTGCTTTTGCGGTACAGGATCATTCGCTGAATGTGCTGGTGAAGATCTCCACCGACGAAGGTCTGTGGGGCATCGGTGAGGCCGCGCCCTTTGAACCGGTGACCGGCGAGAGCGCAGCCACCGTTCTGGAAGCGCTGAAACTGTTCCGCACCGGATTGATCGGCATGGATCCGCTCGATGTTGAGGGCATCCACAGGATGATGGACCGCCTGCTGTCAGGCAACACCTCGGCAAAGGCCGCGGTGGATATTGCCCTGTACGATATCAAGGGCAAACTGATGGGTCAGCCTCTGTACAAGGTGCTGGGCGGCAGCGTGAACCAGATCGTCACGGACATGACGGTGGGCATTGACACACCGGAAGCCATGGCCGCCGAAGCCCGGGAACGGGTGGAAAAGGATGGCTTCACCATTCTGAAGATCAAGGCCGGCATCAACCCGAGTGAGGATATTCAGGCATTGACCCTGATCCGTCAGGCGGTGGGCCCCAACATCCGCCTGCGTGTGGACGCCAACCAGGGTTACACGGTCAGCGATGCGGTGCGCACCCTGAAAGCCTTTGAAGAGTTGGGCGTGGAAGCGGTGGAACAGTGCCTGCCCAGCTGGGATCTGGACGGTATGCGCTTTGTGCGTTCCAAGGTGGACTTGCAGGTCATGCTGGATGAGTCGGTCCACACCCCCATCGACGCAGCAAAGGCCTGCAAGATCGATGCTGCAGACATTATCAACATCAAACTGATGAAGTGCGGCGGCCTGTACCCGGCGGAAAAGATCAACGCCATTGCCGAGGCAAACCATGTACAGTGCATGGTGGGCTGCATGCTGGAGACCAAGGTGGCCATTGCTGCCGGTGTGAGTCTGGTTGCCGCCAAGCAGAACATCACCGAGGCGGACTGCGACAGCTTTATGTACGCCGTGGACCCCGAGATGGGTATGCCCGGAGGTTTTGCCGTGAATGGCGGCGTCTACACCCTGTCCGACAAACCGGGCCTTGGCATCGATATTGATTTTTAAGCGGACCCCGCAGAGAGGTATATTATGGCGAATACGATTTTTTCCTCCGAAGGCGCGCTCCTGTTCATCATGGTCGCCACGGTTGCACTGGGATTCTGGCTGCAGCGGTTCAAGGTGTTCAAAACGCTGGGCCCGGCCCTGACGGTTATCGTCATGGGCATCGTGATGTCCAACCTGCGGATCGTGCCTACCTCCAGCCCTACCTATGATGCCATCAGCAGCTACTGTGTGCCGTTGTCCGTTTCCATCTGCCTGCTGAGCCTGGACCTGAAACAGATGCGCAAATTATCCAAGGAACCGGTCATTGCGTTGGCCTCGGCCATATTCAGCGTCTGCGTGGCAGCTTTGGTGTTCGGCGTACTGTTCGCCAACAAAATCGACGAGGGCTGGAAGGTGGCCGGTATGTTCGTGGGCACCTACACCGGCGGCAGTTCCAACCTGACCGCCATCGCTGTAGGCCTGGAGGCCAGCAAGAACACCATCGCCTCGGCCAATGCCGCCGACTACGTGGTGGGCATCCCCACGCTGATCCTGATGTTTGCCACCCCCGCCCTGTACAAGAGTTCCAAATGGCTGAAAAAGCTGTGGCCCTATGAAATGAGCGAGTCGGAGCTGCTGGGGGATGGCAACCACGAGGAACTGATGACCTCCAAGGAATGGTCCATCCAGGAAATCGCCTGGCTGCTGGCCATCGGCTTTGGCACCGTGTGGGCTGCCACCAGCATCTCCTCGATGGTATTCGGAGAAGGGTTCCGCAGTGCAGGCCGCATCCTGCTCATCACCACCTTCTCCATCATCCTGGCACAGGTGCCGGCTGTCCGCAAGCTGCGCGGCAATTTTGACCTGGGCCTTTTCGTAGCGGTGCTGTTCCTGGTGACCATCGGCTTTGCGGTGGACCTGAAGCAGTTCTTCGGATCCACCTTCTACATCACCCTGTTCTGCTTCTGTGTCATCGCCTGTTCCATTCTGCTGCACCTGCTCATCACCCGGCTGCTGAAAGTCCGTTTTGAGTATGTGCTGCTGTCCATCGTAGGCTGTATCTCGGATGGCCCCACCGCCGCCCTCATCGCCTCCAGCGCCCAGTGGAAGACCCTTATCAACATCGGCTTGCTCATGGGCGTACTGGCCGGTGCCCTGGGCAACTATGTGGGCATCGGTGTAGCCTATGCCATCCATGCTTTCATCGGCGCCTAAACGGAAAACGGGAGAAACGGAAATGCGTAATTTTGACTTATATGTTTCAGGCATCCTGTACGGCAGACTGCGGCTGGGCGACGGCACACCCCAGATCCAGAAACTGGACGTGCATACCGGCGCGCTGCTGGACTGGCAGGACCTGACTGAACAGGACCGGGATTTTTACCGTTTCTTTGTGAAGATGGACTTTGCCGCCCTGGGGCAGAACCTGTCCCATTACGAGTCGGGGCTGCATGGCACCGGGGAAGTTTCCCTGTGCGGCGAGCGCTACACCAGCGAAGACGGCTGCAGCTACCTGCAGCGGGATGTAAAATTTCCCAACAACAAACAGATGAAGGAAGGGCGGCTGATCGCCGTCACCTGCCCTGCCCGGGAGATGGTCACGGTGCTGGTGGAACCCGGTGCCGAGGAGGAGACCATCCTGCGCCTGTGGCGCTCGACCTGGCCGGAGGAACAGCTGTTCCCGGTAGAACATGCGCAGACCTTCCCGGTGCCCATGCGGGACGGGGTACATCTTTCCACCGACGTATACCTGCCTAAAAACTGCAGTACCCCGGTGCCCGCAGTGCTGGTACGCACCCCCTACGGCAAAGAGGACGGCTGTGAGATATACTACCGTTACGTCCAGCGCGGCTACGCGGTGGTAGTACAGGATGTGCGCGGCAGAAACGCCAGTGAAGGCGAATGGCTGCCCAACTACCACGAGGTGGAGGACGGCGACGACACTCTGAACTGGATCGCCGCCCAGCCATGGTGCAGCGGACGCATCGGTATGGTGGGCGGGTCCTACCTGGGTTATGTACAGTGGGCAGCCGCTGCCAGCGGCAACCCCCACCTGAAAGCTCTGATCAGCGTAGTCTGCGCGGGCAGCGCCTTTGTGGATCTGCCCCGCCGGGGTGGGTCTTTCACCTCGGGCATGCTGGCCTGGGCCTTTGCGGTGTCTCAGAAAACCTTCCACCCTGAGCTGATGGAACGCGATGACTGGGAGAAAGTGCTGAACATCCGCCCCCTGACCGACCTGCCGAAAAAGGCTCTGGGGTACGATGTGCCCTTCATCACACGGTGGCTGGAACCCAGTGACTACAACGATTTCTGGCGTATGTCCAACTGGCAGGAACGCTCCGTCAGGGCGCAGATCCCGGCGCTGATTCAGTCCGGCTGGTTTGACGACAACGGCATGGGTACCACCGAAGCCCTGGAACTGGTCCATGACTTCCCTCGGGGCATGCGCAAGGTCATTCTGGGACCCTGGCAGCACAGCGGCAACAGTAAGTACGACATGCACGGGGTATCCTTCGGCAGCCAGGCGCTGCGCTTTGATCTGGACTGGCTGTATTTCCGCTGGTTTGAGCATCACCTCAAGGAAGTGGACAACGGCATCGACCAGACTGCCCCGGTAGAATACTACACCCTGGGCCAGGAGGTATGGAAGACCGCCGAAAACTGGCCAGTGCCCGAGACCCGGGTCACCCACCTGTATCTGGATAGTGACGGCCATGCCAACACCTCTGCCGGGGACGGGCGGCTGACTTTTGCTAAGCCGGAGCGGGAAAACTGCGACGGTTACGCCTATGACCCCGAAAATCTGTCCCAGCACATCATCGATATGTCGGAGAACGAGATCGAAGTGCCGGAGGACTACACCCGGGAGGAACTGCGTCAGGACCTGCTGTGCTACACCTCCCCTGTGCTGAAGGAAGACCTGGTTCTGACCGGTGATATGACGGCGGAATTGTATATTTCTTCTGACGCGCCGGATACCGACTTTGTGGTGCGTGTTACCGACGTGGATGAGAACGGCCGGTCCATCAAGCTGGCGGATGGCCTGCTCAGCGCCCGATACCGTAATGGCTTTGCCCGGTCGGAGTTTTTGCAGGAAGGCGAGATCGTCTGCCTGAAGATCCGCACCACCAAGTTGTCCAATTGCTTCCGGAAAGGCCACCGCATCCGGGTGACTGTCACCTCCAGCGCCAAGAATTTCATCTTCCCCAACAGCAACACCCGGGAAGGTTTTGCTTCCGCCCGGACCGTGGTGGCCCATAACCGGGTATACCACGGTGGGCTGCACGCCTCCCGCCTGACGGTGCGGGTGGAACCCTAAGCGGATTGCCCTCCCTGTCAGCGGAAGCGAACAGATCACATTCTGCTCCGCAACCATCAAGCCTCGGCCAGAAAAGGCCGGGGCTTTTCTGGTTCCAGGGGCAATACCGCATAATTCTAAGTGCCGCAGCCGCCGGAGCGGTGCTTGAGCCGTTAGGTGGGAATTGTGCGGTGCTGCCTTAGTTATTTGTGCGGGCTTTCCCTGCGTGAAAACCCTGCGAGACGGGTGTCCGCATTCCTCGATGGGACACCCCGGAAATGCGTTTGTGGGCAATCAAGGCGGGTAAGCAGAACCATGATTTATTGAAAATTCGGAAAAGAATCTGTATAATACTTATCAGATAGAGCCTATAGCCATGAAAGGCAAGCGGCATAGCAGTCGGCACATAAACGCATTCATTTGCTCTCAAAAGGAGAATTTTCGTGAACTACATCGCAGTAGTCGAGGACAGCGCGCAGGATCGGGCAGTGCTGGACTCGTATCTGGAAAAATACCAGCAGGAGAAAAACTGCCATTTTCAAATCACGCATTTTTCGGATGGTGACGAGATCGCGCTGGGCTATAAGGGCGGCTATGACCTGATTTTGATGGACATCGAGATGACCTTTATGGATGGTATGTCAGCAGCCGAGGAGATCCGCCGCGCCGACCCGGAGGTGCTTATCATCTTCATCACCAACTCGCCGCAGTATGCCATCAAGGGGTACGCGGTGCAGGCGCTGGACTATATCTTAAAGCCGCTGAGTTATTACGCTTTCTGCCAGCGGATGAACCATGTGCGGGAGCTGCTGGGACGCCGCCAGAAGCATTTCCTCACGGTGCCCTGCGCGGGCGGCGTGCAGAAGCTCGATGTCTCCGACATTTATTATGTAGAAATTTACGACCACGACCTGCTGTTCCACACCAAGCAGGGCGAGGTGCATTCCACCGGCTCCATGCGCGATGTGGAGCAGAAGCTGCCGCCGGAGAATTTCTTCCGCAGCAGCAAGGCGTACCTTGTCAATCTGGAGCACGTGGACGGCATCCAGGACGAGGACGCCATCGTCAACGGTGATCGGGTACAGATCAGCCGCGCCAAGCGCAAGGCATTTTTGGCGGCGCTCAACCACTACATGGGGGAAACCATCTGATGGAAACGGAAGTTCTGGGCAACATTCCCCGCCTGTATACCGCGCTGGCAGACTGGCTGGCCTGCCTTTTATATCTGTTCTTCCTGCCCAAGCGTACAGCAGGCTGGCGGCGGTATACGATCCACGCGGTGTTTTTGCTGCTGCTCGGCGTCTTTATGCAGGCAACGGGGCAGGTGCCACAATTCTGGTTTCTGCCCTGCATTGCGGTATCCATCTTGATCATGTATCTGTACATCCGAATGCAGGCCGACGTGCCCGCCCGGAGCGCGGGGTATTACTGCGTCCGCGCGTTTATTTTGGGGGAACTGGCCGCCTCGCTGGAATGGCAGCTCTACTACTATATGGCCGGGCGGCAGGGCGCGCCGGGCGCGGGTGTGCGTGTGTGCATTTTGGCAGTCGACTATGCCGCAGTGTATGGCGCGGTGTTCGCGCTGGAACGCAATTATAACGATATTGCCTCGCCTCTGCACGTCCACAAAAAGGAATTCCTCAGCACGCTGTTCATCGGTGTGGCGGTCTATGCCGCCAGCAACCTGAGCTATGTCAGCCCGGACACGCCGTTTTCCGGCAAGATGACGGCGGAAATTTACAACATCCGCACGCTGGTAGACCTGGGCGGCATGGCCATTCTGTTTGCGCACCACATGCAGCTGGTGGAGTACCGCCGCAAAAAGGAGCGCGACGCTTTGCAGAACGTCTTGCAGGCGCAGTACGCACAGTACCGCTCGGCGCAGGACAGCATTGACCTTATCAATAAAAAATATCACGACCTCAAGCACCAGATCGCTGTGCTGCGCAGCGAGACCTCAGAGGAAAAGGCCCACTATCTCGACGCGATGGAGCAGGAGATCCGCAGCTATGAGGCGCAGAACAAGACCGGCAACGAGGTGCTGGACACGATCCTGACCAGCAAAAGCCTGTACTGCCAGCAGCACGGCATCACGCTGACCTGCGTGGCAGACGGTGCGGCGCTGGATTTTATGGATACGATGGACCTGTGTTCGCTGTTCGGCAATGCGCTGGACAACGCCATCGAGAGTGTAGAAAAGCTGCCCGACAGCGAGCAGCGGCTCATCCATCTGGTGGTGGCACGGCAAAAGAGCTTTGTGTGGATCCGGGTCGAAAATACCTACGACGGTGCTTTCCAAGCAGACGGCAACCTGCCAAAAACTACCAAGTCCGACGCCCGCTACCACGGCTATGGATTAAAGAGCATCTACGACACCGCCGAAAAATACGGCGGTACCGCCGAGATCAGCACCCAGGAGAACCAGTTCACATTAAAGGTGCTGTTTCCCATCAAGCAGAAATAACCCGGACAGCCCATTTTGGTGGGCTGTTTTTTGCTTTAAGCAACCTGCACATAAAGCGCATGATACGATTGTCTATTTTGCCAATGCCGCAGGCGGCTTGCGCGGGAAAAACGACCGTTCACGTAGTGAATCCCCTTTTTGCTGTACATTGTGATATAGTGCAGACAACAGAAAAGGAAAGTCTCCTGCGTTTTTTGCTATGGATAACCTTGAAAGCGAGGATCTTGTATGAAAGCAACATCCCTTCTCACCGGCTGGACGTGCCGCCATTTGGGCGATACCGCACCCGGCAAAACGGTGACCCTGCCCCATGATGCCATGCTGGCCGAACCCCGCACCGCCCTGAGCGCGGGCGGCACCAATACCGGCTGGTACGAGGGATATGACTACGAATACCGGCGCACCCTGACCGTGCCGGAAAACGCGCTGGCAGACACCCACATTCTGGAGTTTGAGGGCGTCTACCATAATGCCGAGGTCTGGCTCAACGGTCAAAAGGCAGCGTTCCGCCCCTACGGCTACACCAACTTTTATGTTGATTGTGCGCCGTATCTGCACGCAGGGGAGAACGAGCTGCGGGTCATTGCCCGCAACGCCGACCAGCCCAACAGCCGGTGGTATTCCGGCGCGGGCATCTACCGCCCGGTGCAGCTTTGGACGGCAAGGGGCGCGCATATCGCACTGAACGGCGTTAAAATCCGCACCCTGTCGCTTGACCCCGCCGTCGTGGAGGTGCGCGTAAAGACCACCGCCCCCGGCACGGTACGCCTGACGGTGGACGACCTGCCCGCCGTGCAGCAGGAGAGCGACGGCGAGGCCGTATGTACCCTGACCCTTGATAACGCCCGCCTTTGGACACCTGAAACGCCAAACCTGTACACCTGCCGCGTCAGCTTTGCCGATGATGAGGTGACCGAGACGTTCGGTGTCCGCAAGGTCGAGTGGGGTACGGACGGCTTCCTGCTCAACGGCAAACGGCACATCATCCAGGGCGCGTGCATCCACCACGATAATGGTCTGTTGGGCGCAGTTTGTGACCCCGACGCCGTGGCGCGCAAGGTACGCCTGCTGAAAGAGAACGGCTACAACGCCATTCGCTCAGCGCACAACCCCTGCTCCAAGGCGCTGCTGGCAGAGTGTGACCGGCAGGGCATGCTTGTCATGGACGAGTACATCGACCATTGGTACATCCACAAAACCGAGCATGACTACGTGGATTATTTCAATGACTGGTGGCATCAGGATCTGACCGACATGGTGGAAAAAGACTACAACCACCCCTGCGTGGTGCTCTACTCCACCGGCAACGAGGTCAGCGAGACTGCCCAGAAGCGCGGCATCGCCCTGACCAAAGAGATGACAGACTTCCTGCACGGGCTGGACGATTCCCGCCCGGTGACCTGCGGCGTGAACATCTTCTTCAACTTTTTAAGCTCCATCGGCTTCGGCGTGTACAGCGACGAAAAGGCAAAAAAAGAAGCCGAGCGTGCCGAGAAAGCCAAACAGCGCGGCGAGAAGGCCGCCAAGAAAAAGGCAGTCGGCAGTCAGTTCTTCAACAATCTGGCGGGGCTGCTGGGCGATGAGTTCATGAAGCGCGGCGCGACCCTGCACGGCTGCGACGTCAAGACCCGTGACGCCTTTGCCAACATGGACATTGCGGGCTACAACTACGGCATCTACCGCTATAAGCACGACCTGAAAAAGTACCCGCAGCGGTTGATTTTGGGCAGCGAGACCTTCTGCAACGATGCTTATAAATTCCGCGAGCTGGCCAAACAGGAGCCACGCTTGGTGGGCGACTTTGTCTGGGCGGGCATGGACTACCTTGGCGAAGTCATGGTCGGCTCGTGGGAGTACGCCGACTACGCCGAAACGTTCGACGGCGGTCCGGGCTGGGTGTCGGCGGGTTCGGGGCGCATCGACCTGACCGGCAAGCCGCTGGGCGAAGCCCTTTATACCCGCGTGGCGCTGGAGGCCGGCAACGGCCCCTATATCGCCGTCTGTCCGGTCAACCATACCGGAGACCGCCACAGCCCCAGTGCGTGGAAGATGACGAATGCCATGCCCAGCTGGAGCTGGACCGGCTGCGAGGAGCGCAAGGCCAACGTGGAGGTCTACGCCCGCGCCGCCCGTGTGGAGCTGGTGCTGAATGGTCACACGGTGGGCAGTAAAACGCTGAAAAATGATTGCCTTGCGAGGTTCAGCATTCCCTACGAGAGCGGCACGCTGGAAGCCGTCAGCTATGACGCTGCCGATCACGAAATTGGTCGCTGCAAGCTGCAAAGTGCCGGCGGCACGACCCGCCTGACGCTGGACGCGGAAGAACCGACTGTAAAACCGGGGCATCTGTGCTACATCCGTCTGCGCTACACCGATAAAAACGGCATCACCAAGCCGCTGGTGCGCGGCAATATTCAGGTACAGGTGCGCGGCGGCACGTTGGTGGGGCTGGGCAGCGCCTGCCCCTTCAACAAGCACAGCTACCTGGACAGCGAAACCGATACCTACTACGGCGAGGCTCTTGCCATCGTCCGCATGGGGGACGGCGACGCCATGACGATTGCTGCTTCCGACGGCGAATACAGCGCGGAGCTGACTGTGCCTGCGCAAGCATGAGGTGAGCTATGGAGGTATGGGCTATTTTGCGGCGCTTGCCATCACGCTGTTTCTGGCGGCGTTCGTGCGCATCACCGTTGTCAACGGCGGCGTGCAGATGGTGATTTACTTCCCGTGTACGCATGGGACAAAATTCGTTCTGAGCCTTGGTACACAACACCACAAAACTCAACAAAAGCTCGTTGAAACGATAAGTTTCAACGAGCTTTTGTTGCCTTAGGATGCAAATTTCAGTGCAGGGCTTCGCACAGAGCAATCAGCGTCAGCGCTTGACCGCAGGCCATCGGGCGGATGCCGATGCCCTTAGCAGCTCCATGGCGCGCTGGACGCGCAGCCCTTTACAACTGGCGGGCAGGGTGCTATAATAAATCCGACCGACCGGTCGGTCGGAAAAGAAAGGGAACACTTCCATGCCGAAATACAGCGTTAAAAAGCCATTTACTATTCTGGTGGCGGTCATTCTGGTGCTGGTGCTGGGCTTTGTCAGCCTGACCGGCATCCAGACGGACCTGCTGCCCGCCATGAACCTGCCCTACCTGATGGTCATCACGACCTACCCCGGCGCCAGCCCCGAGCAGGTCGAGGCCGACGTGACCAAGCCGCTGGAAAATGCACTTTCGACGCTGAACGGCGTCAAGAACGTGACGAGCCAGAGCAATGAAAACTACAGCCTGCTCTTTCTGGAATACCAGGACGACACCGACATGGACAGCGCCATGGTCAAGGCCAGCACCGCCGTGAACCAGCTCGGCGACGCGCTGCCCGACATGGCGTCCACGCCGACGCTGATGGAGATCAGCCCGGACATGATGGCGACGCAGTACATTGCCGTGGACTACGACGGCATGGATATTTACGAGCTGTCCGACTATGTCAGCGAAAACGTGCTGCCTCAGCTCGAGCGCGTGGACGGCGTGGCCAGCGTGTCCACGACGGGCCTGGTGGAAAAGTCGGTGCAGATCACGCTCGACCAGGAAAAGATCGACGCTGTCAACGACAAGCTGCTGGTCAAGGTCAGTGACCGCCTGGCCGATGCCAAAAAAGAGCTGGATGCCAACAAGAAAAAAATCAACGATGGCATGAAGGAACTGGACGCCGCCCAGGCCCAGTTGGACGCAGGCAAGGCCCAGCTGAACAGCCAGAAGGCCGACGTGACGACCCAGCTGCGGGACGCCATCACCGAGCTGGACAAGCAGATCCCCGAGCTGGAAAAGAAGATCGCCAGCCTGCAGACCGACCTGGACGAGGCAAACCGCAAGCTGGAGGACGCCAAAAATACAAGCACGACCCTGCCCGAGGTCACGCTGCCCATCGACGATGCACTGTTTGCCAGCTGCAAGACGGTGCTGGCCGCCTACGACCCGCAGTATAACGCCGACGCGCTCCCGGCCAATCTGGCCGAAGCCAAGAGCGACCTGAACAAGATGGGCGCGATGATCAACTCGATCGACCGCGCGGATGCGGCCATCCGCCAGTGCGCCGCAGACGAGGGGCTGTTGGAGCAGAATATGACGGTGGAGCAGACTGCGGCCTACTTAGATGCCCAGTATGCGGCCATGAGCGCCCGCATTCAGGCGTTGGAGGTGGAGATCGCGTCGCTGCAGGACTCCCTCAACAACACCGAGGACGAGACCGAACGGGCCGACTTACAGGCGCAGATCGACGCCAAGCGCGCCGAGCAGGCGCAGGACCAGGCCGTCATCGACGGCAACGCCGCCCGCCGCGCCCGCGTCAGTGAGCTGAGCGGCAATCTGTCAACGCTCTCCACGACGAAGGTCGCCCTGCAGAACGCCACGACGCTGCTGACTGCGCGGCAGGAGGCCGAGACTGCGCTGAACGACGGTATGCAGCCGCTGCAGCAGACGCTGAACGACACCGCCGCCGCCCTGCGCGACCAGCTGACCAAAGCGCAGGAAATGCTGACCCAGCTGAACGAACAGCGCGACAAGCTGCAAAAAATGCTGGCAAGCCTTGGCGACGAGGCGGTAGACCCCGCCATGGCCGATATGGCCGTCCAGCTGCTGCTGAGCGGCACCGAGGCCCAGCTGCAGCTGGGCGAGTTCCGGGTCTCCAGCGGCAAGACCCAGCTCGAGGCCGGCAAGACCCAGCTCGAGGCCGCGCAGGAGGAATACGAGTCCGCCCGCGAGGAGGCGCTGAAAAGCGCGAATCTGAACCAGCTGCTGAACATGACGACGCTGCAGCAGCTCATTTATGCGCAGAACTTCTCGATGCCCGCGGGCTATATCGAGGGCGGCGACGGCGACGACAACCGCTACATCGTCAAGGTCGGTGATGCCTTTGCCGACGCGGACGAGCTGAAAAGCATGGTGCTCTGCAATATCGACGGCATCGGCGACGTGCGCCTGTCCGATGTGGCCGAGGTCGAAATGACCGACAACGCCGACGACGCCTACGCCAAGGTGGACAAGAACCGCGCCGTGCTGCTGTCGCTGTACAAGAGCTCGACGGCGTCCACCTCGACGGTCTCCAACGCCAGCAGCGCGGCGATGAAAACGATGATGGCCGAAAACGAGGGTCTGCACCTGACGCCCATCATGGACCAGGGCGACTATATCAAGCTCATCGTCAACAGCGTGCTGTCCAACCTGATCGAGGGCGCAGTGCTGGCCATCATCGTGCTGGCGCTGTTCTTAAAGGACCTGCGCCCGACCATCGTCGTGGCCATCAGTATGCCGTTGAGCGTGCTGTTTGCCATTGTGCTGATGTATTTCACCGGCATTACCTTCAATATCCTGTCGCTGTCCGGCCTGGCGCTGGGCGTCGGCATGCTGGTCGACAACTCGGTTGTCGTCATTGAAAACATCTACCGTCTGCGGGGCCGCGGCGTGCCCGCCGCCCGCGCGTCGGTGCAGGGCGCGCGTCAGGTGGCCGGGTCCATCGTATCCTCCACCCTGACGACGATCTGCGTTTTTCTGCCGCTGGTGTTCACCACCGGCATGGTGCGCGAGCTTCTCAGCGACATGGCCTGGACCATCACCTTCAGTCTGCTGGCGTCCCTTGTTGTGGCGCTGACCGTTGTGCCCTGCGCGGGCTCCACCGTGCTGAAAAAGCAGAAGGACATCAAGCACCCGCTGTTCGACAAGGTGCTGAACGGCTATGAAAAGCTGCTGCGCTTCTGCCTGCGCCGCAAGGCTGTGCCGCTGGCGCTGGCCATTGCGCTGCTGGGGGTGTCGGTCTGGCGCGTCGCTACCATGGGTATCGTCATGATCCCCGACATGAGCAGCAACCAGCTGACCATTACGGTCAATGTGCCTGACGATACGGCTAAGGAGGACGCCTTCGCCACGGCGGACAGCGTCATGGACGCGGTCATGACCGTGGACGGCGTCGACACCGTCGGCGCGATGTCGGGCGGTTCCAACAACATGGTCGCCATGGCCGGCAGCAATGCCGCCGCCGACAACACCACGTTTACCTATTACGTCCTGCTGGGCGACAAGGCACCCAAGGCCAAGGTCGTGGAGCAGGAGATCTACGGCAAAACAGCAGATCTAAACTGCGAAATTGAAGTGAACTCCAATGGCATGATGGACATGAGTGCGCTGTCCGGCTCCGGCATCGAGGTGGACCTCTACGGCAGCGACCTCAATGACCTGGCCGCCGCGGGCAAGCAGGTCATGACGCTGATGGAGGGCATCGACGGTATCCAAAACGTCACCGACGGCCAGGACGCCGGCGACGCCGAGATCAACATCACGATTGACAAGGACAAGGCTATGCGGATGGGTCTGACCGTCGCGCAGGTCTACCAGCAGATCGCCGCCAAGCTGACGACGGACACCACCGCCACGACGCTGAAGGCGGGCGGTGACAGCTACAGCGTCGTCATCGTCGATAAGACCGACACGCCGACGCTGGACGATATTTTCAATATGGAGTTCGAGACGACGACCACCGACGAGAACGGCAGCAGCGTAAAGGAGACGCACACCCTCGGTGAGTTCGCGACCCGCACCACGACGGCGGGCTATACGACGATTGCCCGCGAGAATGGCTCCCGCAAGCTGGCCGTGACGAGTGAGACCGCCGACGGCTACAACACGACGCTGCTCTCCCGCGAGCTGGAGCCGCAGCTGGCCGCACTGGACCTGCCCGACGGCGTGACCGCCGAGCTGGCCGGTGAGACGACCCAGGTCACCGAGATGCTGAGCCAGATGGCAAAAATGCTTGCACTGGCGTTGGCTTTTGTCTATTTTGTCATGGTGGCGCAGTTCCAGAGCCTGCTGTCGCCGTTCATTGTTCTGTTCACGATCCCGCTGGCCTTCACCGGCGGTATGCTCGGCCTGATGGCTGCCGGTGAGCAGCTGTCGCTGATCTCGCTGATGGGCTTCCTGGTCCTGATGGGCGTCGTCGTCAACAACGGTATTGTGTTTGTGGACTACGCCAACCAGCTGCGCATCGGCGGGCTGGAGCGCACCGACGCCCTTGCGGCGGCGGGCCGCACCCGTATGCGCCCGATCCTGATGACGACGCTGACGACGGTGCTGGCGATGGTCACAATGCTGTTCGGCACCGACATGGCCAGCGAGATGAGCACCGGCATGGCCATTGTCATCATCGGCGGTCTGAGCTACGCCACGCTGATGACGCTGTTCGTCGTGCCTGTGCTGTATGACCTGTTCTACCGCAGGCCGCCGGTCAATATTGACGTCGGTGATGACGGTCTGGACGACCTGCCCGACGATGCGGCCGAGTTTGCGGCAGAGTTCGCCGCCCGCCGCGCCGCCGAGGCTGCATCCGCGTCACGCCGCCCGGATCTGAGCCGCGCGGCCCGTGCGCCGGAGGAAAACGACGGGGAGAAAAAAGAGGCCGACCATGACAATGGATAACCATGCAGCCCGCAAGGCTGCCGTCTACGAGGCTGCCCTGCAGCTGATCGCCCGGGGCGTCAGCCCCGCCGCTATGACTATCCAGCAGCTGGCCGATACAGCAGGTATTGGAAAAGGTACGGTGTACGGCTATTTTTCCTCAAAGGAGGAGATTCTGCAGGGCCTGGCCGAATACTGCTTTGCCCGGGAAAACGAACGCATCCGCGTCCTGTTTGCCGACTGCTGCACGCTGGCCGGGCTGGAGGAGCGGGCGGTAGCCTATTTGCAGGACATTGCCGCCAACCGGATGGGCGATTATAAGATGATTGCCCAGGCGCTGGGCACGCCGGGAAAGTGCGAGTCCGTGCCAGCCTGTGCGGACGAGCTGCGGGACATCATGCGCACGCTGCTCATACGCCTGCAGGCTGCGGGGGAGATCGACCCCGCGGTAAGTCTGGAATACTGCTGCACCGCGATCTTTTCCGCCGTTGTCGGCGGCCTGATCGGGCTGTGCTTTACCGCGGAGTGCGGGATACAGAGCGGCCTGCCGGAGAATTTAAAAATGCTGCTGCATCGGACATTACAGGTGCAGCAATAAAAAGCAGCCCGTGAGCGACAGTGCTCACGGGCTGCTTTGTGCTTAGGCAATACCGCATAATTCCCGCCTTACGGCTTAAGCACCGCTCCGGCGGCTGCGGCACGGCATCTGCGTTGCCAAAATGCTCGATAATACACAAAGTATTATCTGCGCTTTTGGCTTAGCAGCTGCCGTACCTCGCTCGCCGTATCGGCACTTAGAATTATGCGGTATTGCCCTTATATTACAGCAGCTTACTCCCCAGCGCGCGGCTTGTGCGGGAGAGGGAGAGGTTGGCAAGCTCCTGATTGTCCAGCGTGTAGCGCAGGACGAGGACGTTCGCCACAAAGAGGACGGCCAGCTTGACCGGCATGCTGCCGGAGTCGAGCGGGCTTTCTTTGGCACCGCACAGAAGCACGACATCGGCCAGTGCTGCGCCGGGGGCGTCGCTGTAGTGGGTGAGCAGGATGACCTTGGCACCGTTCTCCCTGGCCAGATGCAGCGTGTCCATCATATCCCGCGTTGCGCCTGAGTAGGAGACAAAGACCACGACGTCCTCGGGAACCATCAGGCTGGCGGCGATGGCCTGCATGTGGCTGTCGCCTGCCGTGCGGAACTTGGTGGAGAGCATCGAGAACCGCGCCCAGATGTCGCAGGCCAGTATATAGCTGCCGCCCTGCCCGAAAAAGAACACCTGCCGTGCCCGCTGCAAAAGCGTGGCCGCGCGGTCCACCGACTCGGGGTCCAGTGCGCTGCGGGTGCCGTTCAGTGCCTCGATGGCGGTGTTGTAGGCGTGGGTGCAGAGCGTCTGGGTGTCGACGCCCGGCTCCAGCTTGAGCGAGACCGGCATCGCCGTGGCCGTGGCCTTTGCCAGCGCGATCTTCATCTCGTTATAGCCGTCAAAGCCCAGGGCGCGGCAGAAACGGAAAATCGTAGCCTCTGCCACACCGCAGGCTTTTGCCAGCGATGAGATCGACAGGTATTGTGCGTCCTCTGCGTGCTGCATAAGGTAATCCGCAACGATGATGCCGGATTTCGTCAGGCTGTCGCGCTTGGTGCGCAGCATATCCCAAAAACTTTGCTCTGCCATGATGGAGGGCCCTTTCTGCTGTGGTGTGTTGCTGAACTTGGCCCCCTCTGGCGCAAGCGCCACCTTCCCCGTGTCGGGGGGAGGCTGTCTCACAGAGGGAGGCAAGGAGGCTGGCCGCTGCTATTACTTATAGTGTATCCCCGGTCAGCTCCTTTTGCAAGGCTTTGGCCAGGACTTTGTGGGACTGGACGGTCATGTGCATGCCGTCAAGAGGCGAGCAACCCGCGCCGGGTAGCGTGTTGGCATCCAGGAACCGCACATTGGCGATGTCCTTCAGCATCGGCTCCAGCTGGGCGGCAATGCCGGCGCAGCGTTCATGGCAGCCGGGGCCCATGGCATCTTTAAAAATCAGGTGGTCGTACTCCGGCGTGATGGACGGCGGAACGATGACGAGCACGTCCGGCCTGGCGTTGTCGCGCCAGCATTCGGTGTGCAGTGCCTTCTTGACGAGCCGCACGATGCCCCGAGAGATCAGATGGGAATTGCAGCCGAACCGCTCCTTGCTGTCGTTCGTGCCCAGCATGATCGTCACGGTGTCCAGCGGCGCGTGGCTCATCAGGATCGGCGTGATGACCCGCAGCCCGTTCATACCTTCTGTAATAGGGTCGTCAAACACGGCGGTGCGCCCGGGCAGCCCCTCCTCGACCACGCTCCAGCCGTCGCCCAGCAGGTCCTGCAGCACCATCGGGTAGCGCTCATCGTCGCCGTAGCGCCCGTCGCGGGCAGGGTCATAGCCGTAGGTGTTGGAATCGCCGAAGCAGAGCACCCGGCGGCGGGTCATATTTTCATAATTCATAAAAAAGGCTCCCTTTCTTAAAAATGAAAAGTTATTTCGCTCCTTCCATTATATAGGGAAATACCCGCGCTTGCAAGAGGCTTTTTCCCGGAAAAAGCGGCCTGTTTTTGTGCAAATGTGCAAAAATTGAGACGGATTGCGTGAAAAGGATGTTTCATTTTGACATCTTGTATTTTTTGACAAAAGGAGTATCCTAATAGCAAAGCAAAGGCGCTTACCCGTAAATGTAACGGGTGAGCGCCTTTTTGCTTTACAGCACCAAAGCGCGCGCGACAGAAAATTTTCAAAGGTAAAAGTTGTTTTCATTTTGTAATAAATCAAAAAAGAGGCGGTTTTCCTATGAAAAGCAAGAAAAACCGATAGAAACGCATGTATTTTGCGACAATGTGGATGGAATTTGTGCAGCGTGTACAAAAACGACAGTTTTTCTTGGCTATTTCACCTCTGGACAAAATGAAAAAAGTTTTCTAAAATAAAGACATCACGAGGGACACAGAACGAAGATGCCCCACAAAGGCCGAAAGGCAAAAAAGGAGAACAACCTATGAAGAAGCAAGTTTCCGCGATCCTGGCCGCCAGCATGGCAGCCAGCATGCTCGTCGCCTGCGGCGGCTCCACTTCCAGCGCAGCGACCTCTACCGCGCCTGCTGAGAGCACCTCTACCGCCTCCAGCGAGGCCGCTCCCGCGGAGTCCACCGCCGATGCCGGTCAGGCTGCTGACATTACGCTGTGGACCTACCCCATCGGCAAGTGGGGCGATTCCGCGTCCGTTGATGCGCTGCTGGCAGACTTCAATGCCCAGTATCCTGACATCCACGTCACCGTCGAGTACCTCGACTACACCAACGGCGACGACCAGGTCAACACCGCTATCGAGGGCGGCAGCGCACCTGACATCGTCATGGAAGGACCCGAGCGTCTGGTTGCCAACTGGGGCGCCAAGGGCCTGATGGCCGATCTGAGCGACCTGTGGACCGACGACCAGAAGGCCGACATCAGCGCCAGCGTTGAGGCCGCCTGCAAGGATTCCTCCGGCGCTTACTACGAGTTCCCGCTCTGCATGACCGCGCACTGCATGGCCATCAACAAGACCGTGTTTGAGGCTGCCGGTGCTATGCAGTATGTCGATGCCGAGAACCACACCTGGACCACCGACAACTTCCTGAAGGCTGTGCAGGCCGTCTACGACTCCGGCAAGACCGATGTCGGCGCGATCTACTGCAGCGGCCAGGGCGGCGACCAGGGCACCCGCGCCATCATCAACAACATGTACGGCGGCACCTTCACCGATGCGGCCCACACCAAGTACACCGCTGATTCTGCCGAAAACATCAAGGCAATCGAGGCCCTGTACAACCAGAAAGGCATCAACTTTGACGCCTCCATCAACGGCGGCGAGGAGATCACCCTCTTCCGCAACGGCACCCTGCAGATGGCCTTCTGCTGGAACATTGCCCAGCAGACCAACGCTGACAACAGCGCAGCCGGCACGACCAACAGCGGCGACGACATCCTGTTCATGGCGTTCCCGACTGAGTCCGGCGACCCCGCACTGTGCGGCGGCATCTGGGGCTTCGGCGTGTTTGACAACGGCGACGAGAACAAGATTGCTGCCTCCAAGACCTTCATCAACTTCATGGCCAACTCTGACGAGACCGCAAAGGCCGTCAAGACCTCTACTTACTTCTCCGTCAAGAATTCTCTGTCCGACCTGTACAAGGACGACGAGGTCATGAACGAGTACCAGAAGCTCATGCCTTACCTGGGCGACTACTATCAGGTCACTCCCGGCTGGGCCGAGGCTCGTACCGCTTGGTGGAACATGCTGCAGCAGGTTGGCCAGGGCACTGACGTGACCACCGCCGTTACCGAGTTCTGCAACACCGCCAACGCAGCGGCCAGCGCATCCTGAACCTCCTGAAAAAACCTCCGGTTTGTAACTAAACCCCACGGCGTCCGACCTCTGACATAAAACGCAGCGGTGGGGCGCCGCTTTTATCGAATGAACCTGTGACTTTAAAACAGAAGGGAGCGATCCTCTTGGCACATACCGCAGCTGCCAAAAAGCAGAGCGAGCCGAAGATGAGCCGCGCGCTTGTCCGGCAGGAGACCATCGCGGGTTACCTGTTCCTGCTGCCCAGCCTCATCTTCTTTATCGGCTTTGTCATCTACCCCATGGTGATGTGCATCTTCACCAGCTTCTTTGACTCCAGCATGAACCGCGCCGATGTGTTCATCGGCCTGCAGAACTATGTGGAGCTGTTCCACGACAGCGTCTTTCTGGGCGCACTGCGCAACACGCTGATCATTGTTGTCGTGTCGGTGCCTATCACCTGCATCTTCTCGCTGTGGGTGGCGTCCGCCATCGTCAACATGCCGCCGTGGGCGACCTCGCTGTTCCGCGTCATCTTCTATCTGCCCGTCGTCACCGGCTCTGTCGCTGTTACCGTCGTGTGGAAGTGGATGTTCAACAACTACTACGGCATCTTCAACTATCTGGGCAAGTCGATGGGCCTCATTGACCAGAACATCAACTGGCTGGGCGATACCCGCTACGCGCTGGCCTGCATCATCCTGATCCTGCTCACGACCTCTGTCGGCCAGCCCATCGTGCTGTATGTCTCCGCACTCGGCAACGTGGACCAGTCCCTGGTCGAGGCCGCTGAGGTGGACGGTGCCACGAAGCTGCAGGCCTTCTGGAAGATCAAGTGGCCGCAGATCATGCCCACCACGCTGTACATCCTGGTCATCACGACGATCAACTCCTTCCAGTGCTTCGCGCTGATCCAGCTGCTGACGTCCGGCGGCCCGAACCACTCCACCGATACCATCATGTACTACATCTACTACACAGCCTTCAAGCTGTACCGCTACGGCTACGGCAACGCGATGGGCGTTATCCTCGCCATCATGATCGCCGTTCTGTCCGCTGTGCAGTTCAAGGTCACGCGGTCTGATTAAGAAGGAGGGAAATGACTATGGATACCAAAAAGAAAAAAAAGAAGATTTCCCCCTACATGGTGTTCAGCACCGTCGTCATCATCCTGCTGGCCATCGCGTTCGCGTTCCCGCTGTACTGGATCCTGACGGGCTCCTTTAAGACGCAGATCTCCATCAACTCCACCACCCCCGAATGGTGGCCGAGCGAGTGGGTCGCGACGAACTATGACAAGCTGTTCAGCCGCCAGAAGTCCCCGCTGTGGGAGTTCGCGGTGCCGTTCAGCAGCCACTTCAGCGCGGACGGCAAGGACATCATCTGGTGGGCCGGTCCCCAGGTGCCCGCCGCTGTGCGCTGGCTCATCAACACGGTCTTTATGGCCGTTGCCTCGATGATCCTGACCTGCATCACCTCCGCCATGGCAGGCTATGCGCTGGCAAAAAAGCGCTTTGTGGGCCGCAGCATCCTCTTTACCCTGATCGTCTGCGCCATGGCGCTGCCGAAGCAGGTCATCCTGATCCCCCTGCTGCGCGAGATGAGCAGCCTGCAGCTCTACAACACAATCTGGGCGGTCATCTTCCCCATCGTCGGCTGGCCGTTCGGCGTATTCCTGATGAAGCAGTTCAGTGAGGGCATCCCCGGCGAGATGCTGGAGGCCGCCCGCATCGACGGCGCGAGCGAGGCCAAGACCTTTGTCCGCATTGCGCTGCCCATGATCAAGCCGGGCATCGGCGCACTGGCCATCTTCACCTTCATCAACTCGTGGAACGATTACTTCATGCAGTTGATCATGCTGTCCAGCACCAGCAAGCTGACGATCTCTCTTGGTATCGCCAAGCTGCAAGCCGAGAACTCCACCGACTACGGCCTGATCATGGCCGGTGCCGCGCTGGCAGCCGTGCCCATCATCATCGTGTTCCTGGCCTTCCAGAAGTACTTCACGAAGGGCATCACAATGGGCGCTGTCAAGGGCTAAACCCGGGAACGGGCGGCGACGTGGAGTTCTCTCCCTCCGGCCTTCGGCCACCTCCCTCGCAGAGGGAGGCAAGGCCCCCGGCCCCCTCTGCGAGGGGGCTGTCGCCGCAGCGACTGGGGGAGAGAGCCTTGCCATTGCCCGAAGCCTACCCCTACACGAAGCCTTCCCCCTTGGGGGAAGGTGTCTGTGGCCCCGACCACAGACGGATGAGGGGCGGCCTGCCGGAGATTGCCCGCAAACGGGCCGTGTCAGCAGGCTCCGCCCTCATCAGTCACCTTCGGTGACAGCTTCCCCCCCCCTCGGGGGAAGACTTTACATACAGTTTTACGAACAGGGAGTGTTTGTATATGAAAGACATCAACAAATATCGCGGCATTATCCCCGCCTTCTACGCCTGCTACGCACCGGACGGCTCTATCTCCACCGAGGGCGTCAAGGCACTGACCCGCCACCTGATCGCCAAGGGCGTCAAGGGCGTTTACGTCGGCGGCTCCTCCGGCGAGTGCATCTACCAGCACCCGGATGAGCGCAAGGCCGTGCTGGAGGCCGTCATGAGCGAGGCCAAGGGCAAGATCACCGTTATTGCCCACGTCGCCTGCAACAACACGGCGGATTCCGTCGAGCTGGCCGCCCATGCTGAAAAGTGCGGCGTTGACGCTATCGCGTCCATCCCGCCGATTTACTTCCACCTGCCCAACTACGCCATCGCGGACTACTGGAACGCCATGAGCGCCGCCGCGCCCAACACCGAGTTCATCATCTACAACATCCCGCAGCTGGCCGGTACCGCCCTGACGATGCCCCTGCTGAACGAGATGCTCAAGAACCCCAACGTCATCGCGGTCAAGAACTCCTCGATGCCCACCCAGGACATCCAGATGTTCAAGGATGCCGGTATTCAGGCGCGCGGTGCGGACGGCTTCGCCGTGTTCAACGGCCCCGATGAGCAGTTCGTCTCCGGCCGTGTCATGGGCGCGGACGGCGGCATCGGCGGCACCTACGCCGTCATGCCCGAGCTGTTCCTCAAGATGAACGAGCTGATCGAGAAGGGCGACATCCCCGCTGCCCGCGAGATTCAGTACAAGGCGGACCGCATCATCTACAAGATGTGCGAGGCCCACGGCAACCTGTACGCGGTCATGAAGGAGATCCTGCGCCGCATGTACGGTCTGGAGCTGGGCGGCGTGCGCGCACCGCTGCCGGGCCTGATCCCCGAGGATGAGCCCATCGTTGTCGAGGCACAGAAGATGATCGAGGAAGCCGTCGCGGCCCTGTAAGAGGTGTGAAATGATCGTAGATTCGTTTGATTACATTGCCTGCTACAAGGGTCTGCACCCGAATCTGGACAAGGCCATCGACTGGCTGAACAGCCACACGCTGGACGCGCTGGAAAACGGCAAGACCATCATTGACGGCGAGAACGTCTTTGTCAACGTGATGGACGCCGACCTGCGCGATGCCGACGGCGCTGCGTTCGAGTACCACCGCCGCTATGCCGACCTGCAGATCGACCTGACCGGCAGCGAGCATCTGGGCTGGGCGTCCGAGGGCACGGAGCAGGGCGAGTTTGACGAGGCAAACGACTTCGGTCTGCGGACCGGCCCCGAGCACTGCGGCATGACGCTGGGCGAGGGACGCTTTGCCGTGTTCTTCCCCGGTGAGCTGCACAAACCCAGCTGCAAGACCCCCGGCTGCGACCACGTAAGAAAAGCCGTGGTCAAGATTTTGATGAAATAATTTGCATTCCCCAAGCCTTCCCCCTTGGGGGAAGGTGGCCCCGCAGGGCCGGATGAGGGGTAAGCTATCGGTGGTTGCCCGTAAACGGGTTGCCGCCGTAAGCTCCGCCCTCATCAGTCACCTTCGGTGACAGCTTCCCCCGAGGGGGAAGCCTTTTTGCGTTCCATTTGCAGGGGCCGATGACGAGCATCGACCCCCTGCGACCTCACAAAAAAAGGAGTCTTTCTCATGACCCACGAACAAATCTTCAACCAGATCCAAGGCGGCCTTATCGTCTCCTGCCAGGCGCTGGAGCATGAGCCGCTGTATACAAAAGAGGGCGGCGTCATGCCGCTGATGGCCAAGGCGGCGGCACAGTCCGGCGCTGTCGGCATCCGCGCCAATACGGTGCGCGACATCACCCAGATCAAGCAGGTCGTGGACCTGCCGGTCATCGGCATCATCAAAAAGGATTACCCCGGCACGCCGATGTACATCACCGTCACGATGCAGGAGGTTGACGAGCTCGTCGCCTGCGGCGTGGACATTCTGGCCGTGCAGGGCACCGGTGCCCTGCGCCCCAACGGGCAGACGAGCGCCGAGTTCATCCGCGCCATCAAGGAGAAGTATCCCGACCAGCTCGTTATGGCCGACTGCGACAACATTGAGAACGCGCTGGCCTGCGCGGGGGCCGGTGCGGACTTTGTCGGCACGACGATGCGCGGCTACACGCCCGAGACGACGGGCATCAACGATGTGGACTTCGGCTTTATTGCCCAGCTCGCGCGGGAGTGCCCGGCCAAGGTCATCGCCGAGGGCCATATCCACACGCCGGAGCAGGCCGTGCAGGCGCTCTACGCCGGTGCGTTCGCCCTCGTCGTCGGCGGTGCCATCACCCGCCCGGCGGAGATCACGGCCCGCTACACCGCGGCCATCAACAACCACAAATAAGCAGGTGCGCTATGAGTAAAACCTATCTGGGCGTTGACATCGGCGGCACGGCGGTCAAACTGGGGCTTGTCGACGAGAACGGCAGGGTGCTGCGCCGCGCCGAGCGCAGCGTCAGCTTTGACGGCTACAAAACGCCGATCCTGGATACCGTGCAGGCGGCCATCCACGAATTTCTGACCGCGGACGCGCCGAGGCTCGAGGGCATCGCTGTGTCCGCCACGGGCCAGATCGACAGCCGCCGCGGCGTGGTCGCGGGGACCTGCGGCAATTTCCCGGGGTGGATCGGCGTGGACATTAAAGGTACGCTGGAGCGTGCCTTCGGCCTGCCCGTCACCGTCGCCAACGACGCCAACTGTATGCTGCTGGGCGAGGTCTGGGCCGGTGCGGCTAAGGGCTATACCGATGTCATCGGTGTGACGCTGGGCACCGGCGTCGGTGGCGGCATCCTGACCGGCGGACGTCTGCTGGAGGGTGCGCGCGGCCTTGGCGGCGAGCTGGGGCATTTCCGTCTGCACGCGCTGGACGGCGTGGCCTGCACCTGCGGGGCCATCGGCTGCTATGAGCGCTACGCCGCCACAACGGCGCTGGTCCGCAGCGCCCAGAAGGCCGGGCTGGACGCGCCCGACGGGCGTGCGATTTTTGAGGCTGCCGCCGCGGGCGACGCCCGCACGCTGGCTGTGCTCAACGGCTGGATCAACGAGATCGCCCAGGGCCTTGCGGGGCTTGTGCACATTTTCAACCCGCAGTTGATCCTGATCGGCGGCGGCGTCAGCGCACAGCAGGCGCTGCTGATCGACCCGCTGGCCGCGCAGGTGCGCAAAAGCATCATGCCCGCCTTCGCCGAGGGCCTTGAGGTCAGGGCCGCAGCCCTCCAGAACGACGCCGGCCTTGTCGGTGCAGTGTATTATTTTAAGCAGCAGTAAGGCGGACGGCCCGGGTCGCCGAGGGCGCCGCCTCCCTACAGCTCCACCATGAAAATTCCCCCCGCCGCACCCCGGCGGCGGGGAATTTTTTTGCGGAAATACAGTATGTAAAATCTGGTACGCAAAAGCGCAAAAAATGTGCGAATGACGGCCTTTTGTGGGTTCTGGACAAAAATATTGACTTTGAACCGATGATTTTGGCACGGCACAGACGGGCGTAAATTGTTGCAATTATAGAGCGTGTGTGTTATACTGCCTATTATGAATAAGTGTGTAAAATTGCCCAAACGAGGCGGAGCGCACGGGACAAAAACCGGTCGTCGACGGACTGACCGGCTCACAATACAATAAAGGAGCGCACTATGAAAGTAGTAATTCTGGCTGGCGGCCTTGGCACGCGCATCAGCGAAGAAAGCGTCTACAAGCCCAAGCCGATGATCGAAATCGGCAACATGCCCATCCTGTGGCATATCATGAAGGAATATTCCTACTACGGCTTTCACGACTTTGTCATCTGCGCGGGCTACAAGCAGCACATGATCAAGGAGTGGTTCGCGGATTACTTCCTGCATACCAGCGATATTACGTTTGATTTCACCCGCGGCCAGAACGAGATGATCGTCCACAACCACCACACCGAGCCGTGGAAGGTCACCGTTGTGGACACCGGCCTCAACACGATGACCGGCGGGCGCATCAAACGCATTCGTCCCTACATCGGCAATGAGACCTTCATGATGACCTACGGCGACGGCGTCTGCGATGTGGACATTGCCAAACTGGCGGCATTCCACCGCGAGAACGGCAAGATCGCCACGCTGACCGCCGTTCAGCAGGAGCAGCAGAAGGGTGTTCTGGATATTGCCGAGGATAATTCTGTCCGTTCTTTCCGTGAAAAGAAGGCCAGCGACGGCGCGCTTATCAACGCGGGCTATATGGTGCTGGAGCCGCAGATTTTCGACTATCTGGACGGCGACGCCTGCGTCTTTGAGCAGAAGCCGCTGCAGAAGCTGGCCGAGGAGGGTCAGCTGATGAGCTATATCCACAAGGGCTTCTGGCAGTGCATGGACACCGCCCGCGAGAAGCAGGTCCTGGAGAAAATGCTTGCCACCGGCAACGCGCCCTGGAAGAAGTGGGAGGATTGATGATGGTACATTACGATCCTGAATTTTACCGCGGCAAGCGGGTGTTCGTCACCGGCCACACCGGCTTCAAGGGCAGCTGGCTCTGCAAGATGCTGCTGATGGCCGGGGCCGAGGTCACGGGCTACAGCCTGCAGCCGCCGACGCAGCCGAACCTTTTCTCCATCGCCGGCGTCGAGGACAAGATGCACAGCGTCATCGGCGACATCCGCGACTTTGACGCGCTGAAGGCCGCTTTTGACGCGGCGCAGCCCGACATTGTGCTGCACCTGGCCGCGCAGCCCATCGTGCGCGACAGCTACAAGGACCCGCGCTACACCTATGAGACGAACGTTATGGGTACGGTCAACCTGCTGGAATGTGTGCGGCTGGCCCGGCAGCAGGGCAGAGCGCCCCGCTCGGTGCTGAACGTCACCACCGACAAGGTCTACCATAACAACGAGTGGGCCTGGGGCTACCGCGAGAACGAGCCGCTGGACGGTTTCGACCCCTACTCCAACAGCAAGAGCTGCTCGGAGTTGGCGACGCACTCCTACATCAACAGCTTTTTTGCCGATAAGACCGTGGCCGTCTCGACGGCCCGCGCGGGCAATGTCATCGGCGGCGGCGACTTTGCCAATGACCGCATCATCCCCGACTGCGTCCGCGCCATGGCCGCGGGCCGTAAGATCGGTGTGCGCAACCCCTACTCGACCCGTCCGTACCAGCATGTGCTGGAGCCGCTGGCGGCCTACCTGCTGATCGCCCAGCGCCAGTACGAGGACAGCCGCTTTGCGGGCTACTATAATGTAGGCCCCGACGACTGCGACTGCGTCACCACCGGCACGCTGGTGGATCTGTTCTGCCGGGCCTGGGGCGGCGACGCCGCCTGGGAGAATCAGGCCGAGGCCAATGCCCCGCACGAGGCCAACTTCCTGAAGCTGGATTGCAGCAAGCTGAAAACGACCTTCGGCTGGACGCCGCGCTGGCACATGGCCGAGTGCATGGAAAAGACCGTCGCCTTCAGCAAGATCTGGCTTGCCAACGGCGACGTCCCGGCGGAGATGGAAAAGGAAATCAACAGCTTCTTAGAGGGGCAGAAATGACAAAGGAACAGAGGAGCATAGCAAGCGCTTATGTCATTTCGGCTTTGGTAGGTGGAGTCTATCTGATTTCCTGGCTGACGCATGTATGGGGCGGCCAGCCGTGGCCCATCAACAGCAACATGGTCAACTATGCCGTGGTTCTAGTACTATTCGGCGTTTCGCTTTTGCTGTTCGGCAACCTTTTTGCCCGCATTCTGCCGCAGGAGTGCGGCATTGTGCGAGCCTGCGACGCGCGTCTGCAGGGCCGCGGCGCGGCAGCGGCCCTTGTGGCATCTGCGCTGGTGACAGCCGCTTACCTTATCTATTATGCGAACATTGGTGTATCCAAGGAGTTTGCGGGGCCTACAGCGGTGCAGTCATCCCTGACGACACCGCAGCTGGTGCCGCTGTATTACCTGCTTACGGTGCTCTTTTTTGCTGCAGCAGTCTATCTGCTGCTGATGGGTAAGGATTGCCCGCGGTGGGTGACCTGGGGCGGCTATGGCCTTTCGGCAGTGATGTACTTCTTGGGCGTATGGATCGTCAATACGTTTGAGGGAGACCCGTACCACGGTGAGGCGTATTTGGAAAGCATCTACAACGTGGCTGACGGCATCCCCTATGAGGAGTTGACGACAGGCATCTACGGCCACTACGGACTGTTCTTCCTGCTGCCGATGAAGATCTTCGGTGCAAAGGCTGTTGTTATTCAATTCCTGATCGCGCTGGTCGGCGTTGTGACGGATCTGGCCATGCTGTACTGCATCCATCACCTGATAAAAAAGAACTGGGTACGCCTGTTGATGGCACTGGTTGTGCCGGTCATTCCGTTTGCATACAGACGGACGAATTACTGGCAGCTGCAGCCTCACCGTTTGGTATTCCCGATGTTGCTGGCGGCCTATATGCTGTTCTGTTTGCGGAAAAAGCAGTCGAAAAAAACGGCTCGGTTCTGGGGCGGCTGGCTTCTGTGTATGCTGGCAGTGCTGTGGAGCACCGAGAGCGGTCTGTTCTGTATCATCGGCTGGTGCGCGGGCTGCATCGTCCGCTGGTGGCAGCAGGAGCCATGGTACGCCCGCGGCCAGTGGGAACGCTATGGTGCGCTGCTGCTGGGTGCTGTGTTGGCGGTGCTGGGGGCCATTAGCCTGACAAATTTGTATAACCTGGCCTGCGGCGGAGCACCGATCTTCAAGGTGTTTTTCTACCCGCTGTACAGCAGCAATTATATGGATGGTTCCATCGGCTACCCGCTTGAGCTAGGCGTGCGCCCATGGGTGTTTGTGCTGCTGCTTATGCTGGCCGTGCTGGCATGGTCGCTTTTTCAGACAACCGCTATCGGAAGAATAGCCAAAACGGAGAACATTGCCCCATTTGCGGCCTGCCTGTCGGTACTGGGGCTGGTATCGTTCAGTTACTATGCAAACCGCTCCGCCTGGATGAATCTGGAGATCTGCCTGCCAGAGGCGCTGCTTTGCCTGTGCTTCCCGCTGCAGGCGCTGACGGACGGGGAGGGGCTACGCAAGAAGCTGGGCGGCCTGTACTGCACGGCGGCACAGTCTGTGGGACTGGCCGTGCTGCTGGTGCTCTGCGTGCTTACGGCACAGCTGCCCGGCGGCGTGATGAATACAGCGATCCTGCAGGAGTGCGGTGCGTTCAGCACCCGCGGCATCTATGCGGAGGTGGAGAATTTCTCTGCCAATATACCGGACAACACCTTTGCGGTTGGCCGCGATGTGGGAATCATCTACCATGCAGCAGGCTGGGACAACTACGGACATTATGTGGATGCTGCGGATTACGGCGTGGCAGATACCGAAAAATTACTCCCTCATATTCTGGCAGAGTTGAAGTCCCAGCCGAGCTTTGTCGTGGATGACATACTGGGGGTCTATCTAGGGCAGAATGGCTACACGCCCGACATGCTCGGATACCAGCTGCAGACGACCTTCACATCGGCTGGCGGTGTGAAACCAACGACCTATTACTATTATGAAAAACAATAAAAGGAGAGAAAAACCTATGGCATGGAAGAACGAGGCAGAAGCCCGCGAGCAGATCAAGGCGATGGTCGCCGAGTATTATCACGACTTCAAGGAGAAAAAGACCCCCTATCAGGAGGGCGACCGCATCACCTACGCCGCCCGCGTCTTTGACGAGAAGGAAATGTGCGCCCTGACCGACGCCACGCTGGACTTCTGGCTGACGACGGGCCGCTTTGCCGACCAGTTCGAAAAGGAATTTGCCAAGTGGATCGGCGTTAAGTTCGCCCATCTGGTCAACAGCGGCTCCTCCGCCAACCTGATCGCCTTCATGGCGCTGACCGCCCCCGAGCTGGGTGACCGCCAGATCAGGAAGGGCGACGAGATCATCACCGTGGCCTGCGGCTTCCCCACCACCGTGACCCCGGCCATCCAGTACGGCGCGGTGCCCGTGTTTGTGGATGTGACCGTGCCCCAGTACAACATCGACGTCACCAAGCTCGAGGCCGCCCTCTCCCCCAAGACGAAAGCTGTCATGATTGCCCATACGCTGGGTAACCCGTTTGACTTGTCCGCAGTCAAGGCGTTCTGCGATGCACATAATCTGTGGTTGGTCGAGGACAACTGCGACGCGCTGGGCACCCAGTACACCATCAACGGCGAGACCCGCTTTACCGGTACTTGGGGCGACATCGGCACGTCCAGCTTCTACCCGCCGCACCATATGACGATGGGCGAGGGCGGCTGCGTCTACACCAACAACCCGCTGCTGAACCGCCTGATCCTCTCCTTCCGCGACTGGGGCCGAGACTGCATCTGCCCCTCCGGCCAGGATAACTTCTGCGGCCACCGCTTTGACGGTCAGTTCGGCGAGCTGCCCAAGGGCTACGACCACAAGTACGTCTACAGCCACTTTGGCTATAACCTCAAGGTCACCGACATGCAGGCCGCCATCGGCTGCGAGCAGCTGAAGAAGTTCCCCACCTTCATCGAGCGCCGCCGCCACAACTGGGACCGCCTGCGCGCCGCGCTGGAGCCCGCCGCCGACAAGCTGATCCTGCCGGAGCCGGCTGCCAACAGCCGCCCGTCCTGGTTCGGCTTCCTGCTCTCCGTCAAGCCGGAGAGCGGCCTGGACCGCAACGCCGTGACCCGCTATGTGGAGAGCCACAACGTGCAGACTCGTCTGCTGTTCAGCGGCAACCTCATCAAGCACCCCTGCTTTGACCAGATCCGCGGCACCGACGCCTACCGCGTGGCGGGCGAGCTGACCAACACCGACTTTATCATGAACAACACCTTCTGGGTCGGCGTTTACCCCGGCATGACCGACGAGATGATCGACTACATGGCTAAGATGATTATCGAGGCTGTGAATCAGTAAAATTTTAACAACGAGGTACGGACCCCTATGATGCAGCAAAAAGTGAAAACGACCCGCGCACCCGGACTGCGGTTGGACAAAAACAGGCGGCTGACGCCTATGCAGATTTACTGCTGGGCGACGGTGGGCTGTCTGGCGGTGCTGCTGGCAATTTTTCTGGTGAGCCGTGGAGAGCTGGTGCATCAGTTTTTCTTTCATGACCCCTCGGATACCGGCATGGACTTCTTCCACAGCATTGAGTACGTGAAGGGACGTATGCCGTATGGCCTGTTTGGCACGCTGTATCCGCCACTTGCCAATTTGCTTTTCTATGTGCTGTATCGCTTCGTGCCGGAGTCGCAGTCGGAGAAGTGGGCACAGTCCCTCCAGAGTTCCACCAATATGAAGGGCTCGGAGCAGGATCTGCGTCTGCAGCAGGCAACGATGCTGTTGTTTATCTTCTTTGTTGTACTGGTAGTTTTGGGCATGATTGCTATGGCGGAGCGTGCGACCCGCGGCTGCGACGGGCGGCGTGACCTGCTGATGCTCTGCATCGTATTCAGCTACGGCGTGCTGTGCGGATTGGAGCGCGGCAATATTCTGCTGCTGTGCTGGCCGTTGATGGTGTTCTTTGTCCTGTACCGCAATTCCCAAAATCCGATTCTGCGGGAGTTGGCCTGTCTGGCGCTTGCTGTGGCGGCAGGATTAAAGCTCTACCCGGCCTTTTTAGGTATTCTGCTGCTGAAGGATAAAAACTATATCGCTGCGATCCGCACGGTGATTTACGGTATTGTATGCTTTATTTTTCCGCTGTTCTTCTTCAACGAGGGACTGTATGGACTGACGCTGTGGATTCGCGTCCTGTTCGCTTTTAGCGAGAACAATGTCAACCCCTGGGTCGGAAATGGATTCCCGAACATCATTCAGAGCGTCGGCCGCCTTATAGACCATTTTACAGGAACACGCCTGGCCTTTGGAAACTATGCGATTTGGGGCTTTATGATGGCGGCGCTTTTGCTGATCTGCGCAATGTTTATGGACTGCGAGTGGAAGTGCGTCACCAGCATTGTGCTTGCAATACTGATGTTCCAGTCCCAGTATGACTATGTGTTCTGCCTGTTCCTGATTCCGTTGCTGCTGTTCTTTGCGCAGGAAAAAAACCTACGCAGGGACAATGTGCTGCCGTATGCGCTGCTGGTGCTGTTTACAATCCCGCTGCCGCTGTTCCGGGCAGACACCCCCAAACCGCTGTTCACCGTGCGTAATTCCCTGTACCATGCAGCCATGATTGTTCTGGCTGTGTGGTGCTTTGCGGAGGCTGTGCGTGGCCTTCGGCACCGCACAGCGACTGGAAAGCGTGCGGCGGTGTCCCGTCGTCAGATGCGAGCTACCGCGGTACTGGCTGCTGTGATGGTCGTGGCCGGTGTGGGCGGCCAGCAGCTGTGGCAGCGCACCCACAACTGGGGCTTTGACTACAGCTACAACGGCCGACTGGATGCCGAAGGCATCCAGCAGAAGGACGTGTTGGACAGCGACGGCAACCCGGTAGAGGCAACATGGAGCGGCCGCGGTGCGTATATTATGATTTACAACCACGCGCCATTTACGCAAAGGATGACGGTCACATTCCAGACAGGCTACGGCATGGATTTGAAGCGCGCCTATACGATGACGTTTGAAACGCCGAATCTGGAAGATGCTGATGGTACAACCGGGAAGCAGAAGCAGACGGATATTAAGATTGACCATGAGGGCCAGACGGTGTGCTACACGGTAGATGTGGCACCTGGCCAGACCCAAATCGATGTGAGCTATGACGGCCCGATGGCAGTCTATGATGCTTCTTCACGCAAGAATGGCACCTTCTCGGTGGCAAACTTGGCGGTCACCAGTGAGGGCGCTATGGAGGAAACCGAATAACGGAAGGAAACATACACTATGCAGAAATTGCTGGCCCTGCTGGGCGCAAAAAATAGAGAGGAATTTGTGGAGCTGTTCAAGCAGTTCGTCAAGTTCGGCCTGGTGGGCGTAAGCAATACGGCTGTGTCCATGGCGGTCTACTATATCTTCCTGTGGATCAGCCCAGACCTGTATATGGTAGGCAGCATCCTGGGCACGATTCTGAGTATTGCTAATGCGTTTTTCTGGAATGATAAATTTGTCTTTACCGGCAACGCCAATGACTGGCGCAGCAAGCTCAAGCGGCTGGGCAAGACCTATGTCAGTTACGGCGGCACGTCGATCCTTTCTAATGTTTTGCTTTGGATGGAGGTTGCGTTCTTCAGCGTGAGCAAAACGATTGCACCGATTGTAAACTTGCTGATTACGATTCCGCTGAATTTCATTATTAATAAGCTGTGGACATTTAAGGAAAAGTAATCGATATCGGTACATACGCTTTGCCCCGTAAGAATAACGCAACGGCGAAACAAGGGAAGGAATGTGAAGGAAATGCAAGCAGCGGTACAGCTGAATGTGCAGAGAATATCTGTATACAAAAAAACAACCGTAGTACGAAATATCCTGTCGGCGGTTCTCTTTCTGGCCGTGATAGGCTATTCGGCCATTTATGCAAACAATACATTCCCCATCAGTGAGGGGTGGAATGTCAACTATGTGGAACTGATTTGGCACGGTAATGTGCCGTATCGGGACTTTTACTATTATCTACCCCCGCTGAACCTACTGGTCGATGCAGTGCTGTGGAAGCTCTCGTTTGGAAACCTTCTGATCTATCGCTTCTGGTGGGTATTGCAGCGCGCTGCTATTTTTACGCTGTTGTTCCGGCTGATCTCGCGCTATATCAATGTGGTCAGTGCGTTTGTGGCGTGCCTGTTTTCGGTTATGCTCTGCACAGCGTCCGTCTATGACCTGCTGGGCGATTATAACCAGACGGTCATACTGCTTTCCATTTTGCTTTTGTACTGCGTTATCGGCTTTCAGGGGGCAGACACAAGCAAGCAGCGGTACACCAAAATCTTTTGGGCCGGCTTTATGCTGGGGCTGGTTTTCCTGAATAAGCAGACGATTTTTCTGGCGTCGGGCATCGTGTATTTTGCAGCGCTGGTATTTTACTGCATTCGCAAAAAGGATACCCGCTTTGGCTGGTACTGCCTTTTTGTAGCCGCGGGTGCGGTGATTCCGCTGGTTGTGACTGCGGTTTATCTGTTGGCCAACGGTGCATTTTTCCCATTTGTGGAACAGGTGTTTATGCATACAGGCGGTAAAGGCAGCATCTTTACGATTCTGTTCGGTGGCCTTTCCACGGCCCTGCTCAAGGTGCAGAACTGGCTGATTGCTGTGGCCGCGGTGCTGCTTGCAGTAAATACGGGCGTGTCAGCGTCCCGGGAAAAGGCGCTCCGAGCCCAGTCGCTGCTGTTCCCGCTGTTGCTGCTCTTACTCTATGTCAATTTTGAGAAGGAGATTTCCTCCTTCCTGGAGCTGCTGGGCAAGAGTCCGGAGATGCAGGCAATTTTGATGATCGACGCAGTGTCGACAGCGCTATTGTGGTATCTCTGCATGAAGCGTAAGGTGCGCGGCAGCTGCGTGCTACTCCCGGCGGGCGGCATCCTTCTGCTGTTGTTTACATGGGCAGCAACCTTTGTTTTCTGCGGTGGGGCAAATTCGGGCAACAGTGACTTCCTGCATAACCTCTATCATGACACAGATGTTTGGCAGGCGGTACAGGGGAAGTTCTACTTTGTGGTACTGCTGCTGACAATTTTGCAGTTGATCCGCTATGGTGCAAGGGTTGGGAGCAAGACGGAGAACAGTCAGGCAGAGGGTTTGTTCTGGCTGTTCTGCGCGGCGCTGGCTACGATGTACTCCGGTATGATGTCATCCGGCACCAGCAGCATCCCGTACTTCTGCACGATGGTCGCAGTTCCAGCGGTGCTGGCAACGGTGCTTTCCTTCTGCGGTGTGGATGCCTGGATTGAGCTGGCTGTCCGGAGCATTGCCATTGTGTGCTGCCTTGTGCTGTCAATCAGCTGCATGGCGCAGAAGGTCATCTGCTCCTATGCGTGGTGGGGTACCGAGGAAAAATCCCGTAACTTCAAGTCGTACAGCACAGACATCTCGGCGTTGAGAGGCTTCAAATTCTCCAAAGAGGACAAGGAGATGTATGAGGGCATTACGCAGCTGATTGAGGAAAACACGACAGAGGATTCTGTCATCTTCGGCTATCCCTACATCAAAATTTTCAATGTTTTGACGGACAACTACAATATGAATACCTTCGTACCTGTTCTGTTCTACGATGTGGTGGATGATAAGTATGTGCAGGAGGAAAAGGCATTACTAGAGGAAAACCTCCCAGACATTGTGGTCTGGAAGGACATCCCGGACTGCAAGGAGACTCAAGAGAAGGTGTTCCGCAACGGAAAGCCGCTGGAGCAGCGCAAGATCGAGGACATGTTTGCCGAACTGCTGCCGACGCAGTATGAGCAGCTTGGGGAGTTCGACGACGTGACCGTGTATAAGCTGCGGGACAAGGCCAGCCAGATTGAATTTGCATTGGACGGCGAGGGAACCTATGAGGACCCGTATCGCATTGAGAACGCCGCAGACCTGCTGCATTTTGCAGAACTTGTCAGCGATGGCATGACCTTTAAGGGCCAGTACGTCGAGCAGACCGCCGATATTGATCTGGACAGGCAGAATATGCAGCCTATCGGTGATGCGGAGAACGAGCACTGTTTCTATGGCGTGTACAACGGTGCCGGGCATGTCATCCGCAACCTGAATCTGAAGCAGAGTAACGGCGAAAACGTGGGCCTGTTCAGCTGCCTGGGCGGTCAGGTGTACAACTTGGGCCTTGAGGGCGGCACTATCCGCGGCAAATATGCCGGTGCGATTGCGGGCGGCTCTGTGGGCAAGGAGGCAAGGATCGTGAACTGCTACACAGATGTAGCAGTTACGGCCACACGCGCGGGCGGTATTGCAAACGACTTCGATGGCCGAATCTTCAACTGTGTCAGCGTGGGAACGCTGACGGGCCAGCAGAGCGCTGCGGCCATCAGCGGCAGCGAGGATACCCGGGAAGAAGAAATCTACCAGCTACAGGGCAGCGGAAAGAGCGCCTTTGAGACGCCGTCCCAGCAGGGGCAGGACATTGCCTACGGTGATGCGGAGGCCATCAACGGTGACTATCTGGTCAGACAGCTTTCCGACAATGCCAAAGAGGAAAACAAAGAAAATCGAGATGAAGATGAAGTGACCCAACTGCTCACATGGCAGAAGGGTAACGATGGGCATCCGGTTTTCAAGAAAACAAAGTAAGAAGGAGCAACCCAATGAAACAGCGTTTAGCGGATTATGTGGCGGACTTTCTGGCGGCGCGCGGTGTGACGGATGTTTTCTCCGTCGTGGGCGGCGGCGCTATGCATCTGAACGATGCGCTGGGCCATAACCCCCGGCTGCATGTGACCTACAACCACCATGAGCAGGCCTGCGCCATTGCGGCGGAAGCCTACGCCCGGCTGGAAAATAAGATCGCGGCGGTCTGCGTGACCACCGGCCCCGGCGGCACCAACGCGTTGACCGGTGTAGTAGGCGGCTGGCTGGACTCTATCCCCATGTTCATTGTCTCCGGCCAGGTGCGCTATGACACCACGGCCAGGTACGCTTTGCAGTACACCGGTACGCCGCTGCGCGCCATGGGTGACCAAGAGTACGATATTACTAAGTCTGTCCAGTACATGACGAAGTTCGCCGCCATGCTGGAGGACCCCAAGGACATTCGCTACCTGCTGGAAAAGGCGTGGCATCTGGCTACAACGGGCCGCCCCGGCCCGGTCTGGCTGGACATCCCGGTCAACTTCCAGGGCGGCTACATCGAGACTGACGAGCTGCGCGGCTACGACCCCGCCGAGGATGACGCCCAGCTGCCTCCGCCGGTGGACGACACCACGATCCGGACGATTCTGGAAAAAATCAAGAACGCCAAGCGACCCGTGTTCCACGCGGGCTATGGCATCCGCCTGTCCGGCGGGTATGCGGCGTTCCGCTCCGTGGCAGAAAAACTAAACATCCCCATCGTCACCTACTGGAACGCCGTGGACCTCATCGAGGATGACAATCCGCTGTACTGCGGGCGCGCCGGCAATATGGGTGACCGCCCGGGCAACTGGGCTATCCAAAACGCAGACCTGATTCTGGCCGTAGGAACGCGCATTTCTATCCGACAGGTCGGCTACAACTGGAAGACCTGGGCCCGCGCGGCAGAGGTCATCATGGTGGACATTGACCAGGCCGAGCTGAAAAAGCCGACCCTGCACGTGGAAATGCCGGTCTGGGCCGACGCAAAGGACTTTTTGACCAAGCTGGATAAGGTCGCCGCGGCCCCCGTGAACGCGGGCGGCGAGTGGCTGGCCACCTGCCAGCGCTGGAAACGCGACTACCCCGCCGTGTTGCCCCGCCAGTGGGAGGAAAACGGCGAGACTGCCAACGTCTACGCCTTTGTGCGCTATTTAAGCAGTCGCCTGCCGGAAAACAGCCTGACCGCGGTCTCCAACGGTGCGTGCTGTGTCGTCGGTAACCAGGCGTATGTCATCCAGAAGGGCAGCCGGATGGCAAACAACAGCGCCATTGCCAGCATGGGCTACGGTCTGCCCGCAGCCATTGGCACCTGCATCGGCGGCGGACGCCGCCAGACGATCTGCCTTGAGGGCGACGGCTCCATCATGATGAACCTGCAGGAACTGCAGACCATCCTGACGAACAAGCTGCCGATCAAAATCTTCCTCATCAACAACAACGGTTACCACTCTATCCGCCTGACGCAGAACAACCTTTTCAAGGAGCACAGCAAGGTCGGCATCGGCCCCGAGAGCGGCGACCTGTCCTTCCCGGAGTTTGAAAAGCTTGCAAAGGCGTTTGGCTACCCCTACTACAGCGCCCACAGCAACGCCGAGATGAAGCAGGCCGTGGACACGGTGCTGGCACTGGACGGCCCGGCTTTCTGCGAGATTTTCACCGACACGAAACAGGTCTGGGAGCCCAAGAGCAGCACCAAGCGCCTGCCCGACGGCACGCTGGTCAGCCCCCCGTTGGAGGACCTGGCCCCCTTCCTGCCGCGTGAGGAGCTGGAAAAGCAGATGTTCATCCCGCTGATGCCGGAAGTGTAAGGGAGTGCGTGATTCAAAAATGGCAAGCATTCAAAGACAAATCCGAACCGCCATCATCACCGGTCCTACGGGGGCAATCGGGATGGCGCTGTGTGCAAAGCTGCTGGCGGAGGGCGTGACGGTTTACGCGGTCACCCACCCGGGCAGCGCGCGGGCGGCGCTGCTGCCGCAGGACGCGCGGCTGCATGTGGTGCCCTGCGATGCGGCGGAGTTGGCCGCGCTGCCGGAGCTGATCCCGGAAAAGGCCGATGCGTTCTTCCACTTTGCGTGGGCGCATACGATCGGCCCGGGCCGCAACGACATGCCGGCGCAGATCGAGAACATCCGCTACACCATTGCGGCCTGCCGCGCCGCGGCGCAGCTGGGCTGCCAGGTCTTTATCGGGGCTGGCAGCCAGGCCGAGTATGGCCGTGTGGAGGGCGTGCTGACCGCGCAGACCCCCTGCTTCCCGGAAAACGGCTACGGCATGGCCAAGCTGTGCGCCGGCCGGATGAGCCGCGTCGAGTGCCAGACGCTGGGCGTGGCCCACATCTGGACGCGCATTTTGAGCGTCTACGGCCCGCACGACGGTCCGGCCACGATGATCAGCGGAACCATCCGTAAGCTGCTGCACGGCGAGAAGCCCGCTCTGACCGCAGGCATCCAGCAGTGGGACTACCTGTACGCCGCCGACGCGGCAGCTGCGTTCTACGCGCTGGCCGTCAGCGGGCAGGACGGCAGGGTCTACCCGCTGGGCAGCGGCACGGCCTGTCCGCTGAAGGACTACATCGAGACGCTGCGCGACGCCATCGACCCGGCGCTGCCGCTGGGCTTGGGGGAGGTCCCCTACGGCCCGCTGCAGGTCATGCACCTGCAGGCGGACACGTCGGCCTTACAGGAGGACACCGGCTGGCGGCCCGCGACCCCGTTTGAAGAAGGAATCCGCGAAACCATTGAGTGGGTAAGGAAAGAGACAAAATGAGTGAGAAAAAGACGATTTCGGTAATGATCCCCTGCTACAACGAGGAGCAGAATGCCCGCCCCATCTATGAGGCTGTGCGCGATGAGCTGGTCAAGAGCTGCCCGAACTACGACTATGAGATTTTGTTCATCGACAATAAGAGCGAGGACGGCACCCGTGCCATCATCCGGCAGATCTGCGCCGAGGACAAGCACGTCAAGGCCATCTTCAACGTCAAGAACTTCGGCCAGTTCAACAGCCCGTACTACGGCATGATCCACACCTCTGGCGATTGCACGATCACGATGTGCGCCGACTTCCAGGACCCTGTGGAGATGATCCCCAGGTTTGTGGCCGAGTGGGAAAAGGGCTACAAAATCGTCATTGGCCGCAAGACCCAGAGCAAGGAAAACCCGGTCATGTACTGGCTGCGCGGCTGCTACTACAAGCTCATCAAGAAGATGAGCAGCTGCGAGCAGATCGAGCAGTTCACCGGCTTTGGCCTGTACGACAAGAGCTTTATCCAGACGCTGCGCAACCTGAAGGACCCGACGCCCTTCATCCGCGGCATCGTGGCCGAGCTGGGCCCCGAGCGCAAGGAAATCGAGTACACCCAGCCCCAGCGCCGCGCGGGCAAGACCCACAACAACTGGTACAGCCTGTACGACGCCGCCATGCTGAGCTTTACCAGCTACACCAAGGCCGGTATGCGCATTGCAACGTTCGCAGGCTTCCTGGTGGCGGGGCTGAGCTTTCTGGTCGGCCTGTTCTATCTGATTGCCAAGCTGCTGTTCTGGCAGAGCTTCCGCGCCGGGTACGCGCCGACGATGATCGCCATCTTCTTTATGGGCGGTATTCAGCTGGCGTTCCTGGGCTTTTTGGGTGAGTACGTCATGGCTATGAACACCCGCATCATGAACCGCCCGCTCGTTGTGGAGGAAGAACGCCTCAACTTTGGGCCGGACGACCAGTGACCGGCATGAAGCAGGAGTTTGGTTATTTCCTGAAAAACGCGAAATTCCGCGCGGCGCTGGGGCTGACCCTGCTGCTCAGCTACGGCTATGCCATCGCCACGACACGGGTCAGCATTGACTCGCTGGAAGGGGACCGCTACATCGGCACGGGCGGCGTCATGCTGTCCACCGGACGGTTCGGCATGAACCTCTGGGCCGCGGTGCTGGGCTACGGCAGGGCCGAGCCGAGCTATGCCTTTGGCATTGACCTGCTGGCGGCGCTGCTGCTGGCGCTGGCGGCGGTGAGCTTCTGTGCGCTGCTGCGCAAGGCCGCGCAGGACCGCATCAGCATGTTCGGCTATGGGCTGTTTGCCTGCCTGTTTGCCTCCTACCCGCTGATGAACGAAATTTGGGAGTACAGCGGCGCGAATGTCTGCGTCTGCGGCGGCTATTTGCTGGACGCCGCTGCGCTGAATCTGCTGTGGGACGCGCGCCAGCCCGGCGTGCCGTGGCGCGGCAGGGCTCTGCGCATGGGCGCGGCGGCGCTCTGCCTGATGGTGGTCTGCACGTCCTATGAGTCACTGGCGGCGGTGTTTGTGCTGGCTGTCTTTGCGCTTTTAACGCTGGAGCAGCTGCTGGCCGCCGAGCGCCCGCGGCTTGCGGCAGTCCTGACCGAGGGACTGTGGTACGCGGCGGCGCTGGTCGGCGGGCTCTGCCTGCGCGTGCTGGTGACGTCGGGCATCCATCTTGTGCTGCCGCAGGCTGCGGCCAACGGCGCTACCGAAATTTTGTGGGCGTTCTACCCATTTGTCTATCTTGCAAAGCTGCTTGTCAAGGGCATTCTGATTAACTACGCACTGCGCGGCTGTTTCTACCTGCCCATTGCTGAATTGGCGGTGGCGGTGCCGGTGTTTGTCGCTCTGGTCTTCGTGCTGGCGGTGCGCAAAAAGCGGCCCCTGCTGCTGCTCACCGGCGCGGGGACGCTGTTCTCACTGGTGCTGCTGTCGTTTGTGCAGGGGCGGTACTCGCCCTATCGCACCTGCCAGGTGTTTGCGCTGTTTGTGGCGCTGGTGGGGATGGCCGTGTATGAGCTGCTGCGCCGCGCTGCGGCCCGGCGGGCTGTGCTGCTGGGCAGCGTGCAGCTGCTGGCGGTGCTGCTCTGTCTGCACCAGGCCATGTACCTGAACCATCTGCTGGCCGTCGATTACCAGCGTTCCGAGCAGGAGGCCGCCGTGGTGCGCACTCTGGGCACTGAGCTTGTGCGCGACTACGGCACCGACAAGCCCGTGGTGCTGGTGGGCCGTTACACGCTGGGAGAGAATATCACCCGGTACACGACGGCTGACCCGATGCAGCACCCGCTGTACCGCTTCTTCCGTGAGCACACGAGCTGGGAGAGCGGCGACACCGTCAAGTACGTCGAGACCAACTGCAACTCGGTGCTGAACTGGTCGGTCACGGCCTTCTCCGAGGTGGACGACGTCTACGGCCAGGCAGCGGAGCACCTGTTCCGCTACTATGGCTTTGCTTTGGACATGACCCACAGCGCTGCCCTGCATGAGCAGGCGCAGACCTACGCCGACACCCACAACCTGCCGGGATACCCCCGGGCGGGGGCGATTGTCGATTGCGGGGACTATGTGCTGGTAAATCTGCAATAAGAATACCGCGGAAAAGTTTGCGCTTCTCCGCGGTTTTTGCTTTCTTTCTGTATTTTCCCGATGTTTTCAGCCGGTCACGGTCTCAAAGGGCTTCGTCAGGCGCCCGTTCCTGTCGGCTTCGCAGGCGCGGCGGGCCTACTTCAAATACTCCACCAAAAACGCCACTGTCGTCTCCCGCAGCGCTTTGTCCAGCGCGGCGGCGGTGGCGGCGTCCTCGGATAGATAGTTGTGGTTCCCCTCGGCAAACGGCTCCAGCACGACCCTGCTGTCGGGCAGGCTCTCGACGGCGGCTATCGTCTCGGCCTGGGTCGTGTCGCTCAAAATGCCCTCATGGCCGGTGTAGGTCAAAAGTGTCGGCAGGGCGCTCTCCCGCAGGGCGGCGTTCGGGTCGGAATCGCGCATTTCGGTGAACAGCGTTCCGCTGACATCGACGCCCCAGGTGCTGATGCTGCCGCTCGCCTCGGCCTCAGCGGCCAGCGCTTCCACGGCGGAAAAGTCGTCGATGTTCAAAAACTCCATGCCGCGCAGGCCCGCGCCGTTGGCGGGGCTCCACAGCGCCAGCGCCGTGATGCCGCCCCTGCGCTGCGGGTAGAGGCTGGCCAGCCGTCCGCCCATGCTGTGACCCACCAGCGCTGTGCGGCCCGTGCCGTAGGTCTGCTGCATGTAGGTGATGGCGCTCTCGACGTCGTCGGTCATGTTGGACAGCGTGTAGGCCGTGAACGGCTCGGTGCTGTTGCCGCAGCCGGGAAAATCCAGCCGCACCGTCGCAATGCCCTGGGCGGCCAGATCGGCGGCCAGCGGCGCAAAGTGGCCGTCGCCGCTGCGGCTGCCGGTAAAGCCGTGGCAGAGCACGACGAGCGGCAGCTCCTCCCCGCGGGCCAGCTTGCCGGGCAGCTGTACCGTGGCGTAAATGTCCCCGCGCGTGCCGGGTATGGTGACGTCCTGCGCTTTCGGTGCGGGCGTCAGCAGAAAAAGCGATGCCGCCACGCAGAGCGCCAGCGCGGCAATGCAGCCTGCAAGGGTATAAAAAGCGCGTTTATGCGTTTGCTTGTGCATAGAATTACCTCCGTAATGCCTCTATTAAAGCCTATGCGGGGCAAAAAGTCAAGACGCACAGAATACACACAAAAAAACAGGTGACAAACCCGGGGCGGATGTGGTATACTAAAGATTACAAATTGGTTAAAAAGTCAGACCCGGGGCGCAGGCGCAGCCTTGCCCCGGCTTTTGTCCTGTTTTACCGGAGGTGCTTGACTACGAATTCTATAGCGAACCGTATGCCCCGCCTGCTGGCTATGCTGTTTGTGCTGCTGGGGCTGTTCTGCGCGGCGGCACTGCCCGCCCATGCGGAGGACTACGACACGGTGCTGGACCGCCTGTCCCGCCTGCAGGCGCTGGCGCGGGAGTACTCGGCCAATCAGGCCGACACGCCCGACCCGATCGAGCTGACGCTGGCCTACACCCGCACGGGGGAGTACAACACCACGATCTGGCAGCTGACCGCCGGTGTGCGCGATGCCGGGTTTGAGAGTAGCGTCAACAGCAGTGACCCCGAGCTGGCGTCGCTGCAGAATATGAACACCGTCGTCCTGCCCAACGGAGAGAGCATCGACTTTGGGCACTTGCTGGCGTCGATGAACCTTGTCTACAACGGCATACCCATCACGGGCAGCTGGGGCGGCGACTGTGAGGAGCTGGCCAGGCAGTATTACGGCCAGGCCGGCGATGCCGCGGGCTACGCCGAGGCGATGCGCGCTTCCTTTAATATGGACGATGACGGCACGCTGAGCCGCTTCAGCAACGGGGACCTGCGGGCGGACCTCGACTCCGTCGTCGTCGGCTCCAAGGTGACAAAGGACACCGACCTGGCCGAGGCGCTGCGCAGCTACTACGCGAATCTGACCGAGTATGACCGCGTCAAGGAGTTCATCTCGCTGAGCTTCGGCACGGTGGATACCTCGAGCACGGCCTTTGCGGACGCCGTGTACAGCGCTCTGCTGGAGGATTCCGGTATGCAGCTGCTGTTCTACATGAACGGTATGTGGACCGTCAAGGGCTGGCAGATCAAGGACGACTACGCCCCCGCCGTGCGCGGCGCAACAGACCTGTTTGCCGAGTACCTGGCCAACGCGGTCAATCACGAGAAGATCAAGAGCGAGACGAATGACCGTCTGGTTGCCATGGGCGGGCAGGCACTGGCCGACGCGCTGGAGGCGTTGGGCGACACCGACGCCGCCCAGGCCGCACTGACCGCCGCCGAGGAGATGGCCAATAACGCCCAATCGACGGTTTCCTCCGGTTCGGATGTGGTCTCCGCCGCGCGGGAGAATTTGCAGACAAACTTTAACGTGAAGGTCTTCCAGCTGATTTTGCTGATTGCGGCAGGGCTGGCAGCGTTCATGCTGGTGTTCAGCATGGTGATGTTTGTGGTGCACCGAAAAGAAAATTGAGTTTGGGCTGCGTGCCGCTCTCTTGTGGGAAAGAGAGCGGCACGCTTTTTTGGTTGGGCGCGGGGCAGGCGGGCAGACCACTTTTTCTGTTCACACCCCGTTCACATTCCGTATATTCACCCCGAGTTATCCACGGCGTATAACGGTTATCCACCGTGGAAATGTTGAAAACTCCGTGGAAAGCGTGGAAAACTCTGCCGTCCGGACCCGTTCAAAAGCGGAAAACCAGGAAAATCTACGTAGAAAAAACGTTTATTTTCCACATTTTCCACAGCGGCGCTGTTGAAAACTGTGGAAAGCCGGGGAAAACGCGAATTGCGCTTTTTGCAACACAAAATACACATTTTGTAAATAAGGGCTTGCACTCGCCGCGCGACAGCGCTATAATAAACCTAACCATCACCCGCACTGCTGTGCGGCGGTGCGCTTGAGTATAAAAGGGAGAGTGTGAAATTATGTTGGACATTAAAATCACCAAAACGACCCATCCGAAGGAAAAGCCGCAGGACGAGTCGAAGCTCGGCTTCGGCAAGCAGTTCAGCGACCACATGTTCCTGATGGACTATACCGCGGGCGAGGGCTGGCATGACGCCCGCATCGTCCCCTATGGCCCGTGGGAGATGGATCCGGCTACCACCGTGTTCCACTACGCACAGGAAATTTTTGAGGGCATGAAGGCCTACCGCACCGCGGACGGCAAGATCCAGCTGTTCCGCCCCGACTGCAACGCGAACCGTTTCAATGATTCCGCGGACCGTCTCGGCATGCCCCCCATCCCGCCGGAGGACTTCGTGCAGGCGGTCAAGGCGCTGGTCGATGTGGACCGCGACTGGGTGCCCCACTCCGACGGTGCGTCCCTGTACATCCGCCCGTTCTGCATCGCTACCGATGTGGGCCTGGGCGTTCATGCCGCCAAGCATTACCGCTTTGCCATCATCTGCGCGCCCTCCGGTGCCTACTACGCCGAGGGCCTCGACCCCGTCCGCATCTATGTTGAGGATGAGTACATCCGCGCCGCCCCGGGCCTGACCGGCTTTACGAAGTGCGGCGGCAACTACGCCGCGTCCATCAAGGCCGGCGAGCTGGCCGAGGAGCGCGGCTTCTCCCAGGTGCTGTGGCTGGACGGTGTTGAGAAGAAGTACGTCGAGGAAGTCGGCTCCATGAACATCATGTTCAAGATCGACGGCGAGATCTACACCGCCCCCTGCGTGGGCACCGTTCTGCCCGGCGTCACCCGCCGCTCCATCATCGAGCTGCTGAAGGACTGGGGCTACAAGGTGCATGAGGAGCGTGTTGCCATTGCCGACATCATGAAGGCTGCCGACGAGGGCAAGCTGGAGGAAGTCTTTGGCACCGGCACGGCTGCCGTTGTCTCCCCTGTCAAGGAGCTGGATTGGGAGGGCAAGGTTGCCCACATCAGCGGCGGCTACATCGGCGAGCTGACCCAGAAGCTGTATGACACGCTGACCGGCATCCAGTGGGGCAAGCTGCCCGACACCAAGGGCTGGATCGTTCCTGTGGAATAAGCGGAGAAATCCCGCTTTTCCGGTCTGAAAATAGCATATTTTTTGCGCCCGGGGCTTTGAACGCTCCGGGCGCTATTTGTATGAATTATCCGTGAACAGTTGTGCAAACTATACAAAACAAGACGTGGTAAATGTAGCATGTTGTACAAGCACGCATCTTGCAAATTCGACAAAAATAGTGTACTATAAGTACATCGAAAGCGAGAGCTTCCGAGCAACAGCTAAAGAGGAAGAATACCAGAGCGCCCTGCCGAATCCGTAGGGAGGGTATCACTTGTAGAGGGGTGGTTCCGTTCGCATTCAGGCGCCGGCGAGACGTTCTGTTTTTCTCCTTCTTTTTAAGAAAAAACGAGACGGGGCAGTGGCCGTCTCGTTTTTTTGTTTTTGTGGGGCTGAACGGGAGAGGCAGCCACTCGTGCGCCCCTTTCGTGCGCGACCCGTTCACAGTAGTCCGTAGGGGCCGGGCATGCCCGGCCCGCAGCCTTGCCATTGTATCCCCTTTATCTTTTGCATCGTAGGGAGGGGGCTTGACCCCTCCGGGGGCGTCGGGGACGCCGCCCCCTACAACAATCCGCAGGGCTTCTCATTACCGCAAACGTCCGCGGCGGCCTGGGGGCAGGCCGCCCTACATCCCACTTTACCACATTCCGTGGGGCGGACCTTCGCCCGCAACTCATTCACGCCACCCCGTAGGGGCCGGGCATGCCCGGCCCGCAGCCTTGCCATTGTATCCCCTTTATCTTTTGCATCGTAGGGAGGGGTCTTGACCCCTCCGGGGGCGTCGGGGACGCCGCCCCCTACATCCTTGGCCGCGAACTTTCCGCCAACCGTAGGGGGATTCATCTCTCTCGTTTCCTCGCCCGCGTTTCCTTAACTTTCTTCTTTACATTCCCCGCAAAATACGCTACAATATAAATGTATATTTATAAAAACAAAGAGAAGGAGAGATCGCTTTGTTTACTATCATCAAACGGCGGGAGCTGAACCCCACCGTAACCGAACTTTGCATCCATGCGCCGCTCATTGCCAAGAAGGCAAAGGCCGGCCAGTTTATCATTGTTCGCGCAAAGGAGGACTCCGAGCGCATCCCCCTGACCATCGCCGGGTTTGACCGCGAAGCCGGCACTGTTTCTATCATTTTCCAGGTTGTCGGCGCAGGTACCATGCAGCTCAACTCCCTCAAAGAGGGCGAGGCCGTGCATGACTTTGTGGGACCCTTGGGCAAGGCCACCGAGATCGAGGGTCTGAAAAACGTCTGCGTCGTCGGCGGCGGCGTGGGCTGCGCCATTGCGCTGCCCATTGCCCAGGCACTGCACGAGCAGGGCACCAAGGTCACCGGCATCGTCGGTTTCCGCAACAAGGATCTGGTCATTCTGGAGGACGAGTTCCGCGCCTGCTGCGATGAGTTTATCATTATGACCGATGACGGCTCCTACGGCGAGAAGGGCGTTGTCACCGCGCCGCTGGAGAAGAAGATCGTCGAGGGCGCAAACTTTGACGAGGTCATCACCATCGGACCCCTGATCATGATGAAATTTGTCGTCAAGACGACGAAGCCCCACAATGTCAAGACCGTTGTGTCGATGAACCCCATCATGGTCGACGGCACCGGTATGTGCGGCGGCTGCCGCCTGACCGTGGGCGGGCAGACCAAGTTTGCCTGCGTAGACGGTCCCGACTTTGACGGCTTTGAGGTCGATTTTGACGAGGCTATGCACCGCGGCACGATGTACAAGCCCTTTGAGGCACACGCCCGCGAGGCCGAGTGCAATTTGCTGAAGCAGGAGGTGCAGTGATTATGCCGAACATGGACCCGAAAAAGTGCCCCATGCCCAGCCAGGAGCCGAACGTCCGCAACAAAAACTTTAAAGAGGTCGCCCTTGGCTACACCGAGGAGATGGCCGTGAACGAGGCCAAGCGCTGCCTGCAGTGCAAGAACCACCCCTGCCGCAGCGGCTGCCCCGTTGAAATTGATATTCCCGGCTTCATCAAGCACGTCGCCGAGGGCGACTTTGAGGCCGCCTACAACGTGATTGCCCAGTCCAGTGCACTGCCCGCCGTCTGCGGCCGTGTCTGCCCGCAGGAGCACCAGTGCGAGGGCAAGTGCGTCCGCGGCATCAAGGGCGAGGCCGTCGGCATTGGCCGTCTCGAGCGCTTTGTTGCCGATTGGTACCGCAACAACGTACATACCAAGCCCACCGCCCCCGCGCCCAACGGCCACAAGGTCGCTGTCATCGGCGCAGGCCCGTCCGGCCTGACCGTGGCCGGCGATCTGGCCAAGCTCGGCTACAAGGTCACCGTCTACGAAGCCCTGCACGTTGCGGGCGGCGTGTTGATGTACGGCATCCCCGAGTTCCGTCTGCCCAAGGACATCGTCCAGCACGAGGTCGAGGGCCTGAAGGAGCTGGGCGTGGACATCGAGACGAACATGGTCATCGGCAAGGTGCTGACCATCGACGAGCTGATGAACGACTACGGCTTTGAGGCCGTCTATGTCGCGTCCGGCGCCGGTCTGCCCCGCTTTATGGGCATCCCCGGCGAGAGCCTGAACGGCGTCTACTCCGCCAACGAGTACCTGACCCGCGTGAACCTGATGAAGGCTTATAAAGAGGATTCCCGCACGCCCATCATGAAGAGCAAGTCCGTTGCCGTTGTCGGCGGCGGCAATGTCGCCATGGACGCGGCCCGCTGCGCCAAGCGTCTGGGTGCCGAGAATGTCTACATCGTCTACCGCCGCGGCATGGCCGAGCTGCCTGCCCGTAAGGAGGAGGTCGAGCACGCCGAGGAGGAGGGCATCGTCTTTAAGACGCTGACGAACCCGACGGAAGTGCTGGGCGACGAGAACGGCTGGGTCAAGGGTATGACCTGCGTCGAAATGGAACTGGGTGAGCCGGATGCGTCCGGACGCCGCCGCCCCATCGTCAAGGAGGGCAGCGAGTTCGAGCTGGAGGTTGACACCATGATTATGGCGCTGGGCACCAGCCCCAACCCGCTGATCCGCTCGACCACCCCCGGTCTGGACGCCGACAAGCACGGCTGCCTGATTACCAACGGCCCTGACGGCCTGACCACCCGCCCGATGGTCTACGCCGGCGGCGACGCTGTCACCGGTGCTGCCACGGTCATTCTGGCCATGGGTGCCGGTAAAGAGGCTGCCCGCGCGATTGACGCGGCCATCAAGGCGAAGGAGCAGTAAAAATTAAATTTCAGCCCCCGTGCCGCGAGGTGCGGGGGTGTTTTTGTTAAAAAGCATTCCCCTCATCCGTCTGCGGGCAGGGCCGCAGACAACTTCCCCCAGGGGGGAGGCACTCTTACCGAACAAAGGCGTCAACCATGTATCATCCTTTCTTCCAATTCGTTCTTCCGCGCCTTGGGCAGGTGGCGCTGGATGCTTTGCTGTACCTGAACTTTTTGCAGCTGCCGCCCTTACAGCTGGTGGCCCGGTGGCCGGTGCTGTATTACGGACTGCCGCTTGTGCTGATGGGCGTGCTGGCGTATATCAGCCGCGACCCGCTCGGGCTGGGCATTGTGTTTGCCGGACATCTTGTGACATTCTACTGCATCGGTACCGCCATCGGGCTGGCGCTGCGGCGCATCGGCGGTACACCGCTGACTGTTTGGCGTATTGTCTGGCTGGACGGCATAACGCCGTGGCTGTTGACGGGCCTTATCATGTGGTGGGGGCGGCGGCGTGCGCTGCGGCTCTGTACGACAAAATACAGCCTGACAACGCGGAAAAACATGCCGAACGGCAGGCTGACCATCGTGCAGGTCAGTGATGTCCACCCGCGCGCCTGTGCGGCGATGGATCACACCCGTATCCCGGAGCTGAAAGCAAAAATCGAGGCGTGCCGCCCCGACCTGCTTGTGCTGACCGGCGATATTTTCGACGAGTTCACCGAGCCGGAGGAGCTGGACGCCTTCTGCAAGCTGTTTGGCGAGCTGGACGCGCCGCTGGGCAAGTATTACGTCCTCGGCAACCACGACCTGTTCCACCACTGGCGGGAGCCGAGCTTTGGCCGCGCGGATCTGGAGCGCGGGTTCGCCGCCGCGGGCGTGCGCATCCTGGAGGACACGTCCGTCCTGCTGCCCTGCGGTGTGCGCGTCGTGGGCCGCAAGGATTATCTGTACACGAACGGCAGCCGCTTTACGGCGGCGCAGCTTATGCCCGGCGGCCCCGACGACCACTACACGGTCTGGCTCGACCATGAGCCGCGGGACTTTAAGAACGCCGCCGCGGCGGGGGCGGACCTGATTTTGAGCGGCCACACCCACGGCGGGCAGGTCTGGCCTGCGGGTGCGGTGGGCATGGTTGCCAAAAATGAGCGCAACTACGGCAGAAAGAACATTGCAGAACATTGCGATGCCATCGTCAGCGGTGGCACGGGCACCTGGGGCTACAAGTTCCGCACCCAGGGCCGCACGGAAATTGTCTGCGCGGAAATCACTACCGAAAGGGAAAACTGATTTATGAACGAACGCGAACGCCTGAGCAGCCGCCTGGGCTTTATCATGCTGTCGGCGGGGTGCGCCATCGGCTGCGGCAACGTCTGGAAATTCCCCTGGATGTGCGGCCAGAATGGCGGCGGCAGCTTTATGCTGCTCTACATCCTCTGCCTGCTGGTGCTGGGCCTGCCCGTCATGATCATGGAGTTTGCCGTGGGCCGCGCCGCCCAGGCCAGCCCCGTTACCATGTACCAGCGCCTAGAAAAGCCCGGCCATAAGTGGGGCGTATTCGGCGTCGTCAGCCTCATCGGCAACATTGCCATCATGGCGTTCTACACGGTGGTCACGGGCTGGATCTTGTACTATTTTGTCAAGTTCCTGACCGGGCAGAATGCGGATTTCGGCTTTGCGCAGATGATCGCCGACCCCGGGCTGAACGTGACCTACCTGCTTGTGGTCGTTATAGCGGCGTTTGTGCTGCTGAGCTTTAATTTGCAGGGCGGGCTGGAGCGCGTGACCAAATACATGATGAGCGCGCTGCTGGTGCTGATGCTGGTGCTGGCCGTGCACAGCCTGACGTTTGCCGGTGCGGCGGAGGGGCTGCGGTTCTACCTTGTGCCGGATTTCTCGGCCATTGACGGCGGGGTCATCGTGGCGGCCATGAACCAGGCGTTTTTCTCGCTGTCCGTCGGCATGGGCGGCATGGCGATCTTCGGCAGCTACATCGGCAAGGATCACGCGCTCATGGGCGAGTCGCTGCGGGTCATTTTTCTCGACACGTTCGTGGCCGTGCTGGCGGGCATCATCATCTTCCCGGCGTGCTTTACCTACGGGCTGGAGGTCACGGCAGGCCCCAGTCTGCTGTTTGACACGATGGCGGGGGTGTTTGGCAATATGGCCGGGGGCCGCTGGTGGGGCGCGCTGTTCTTCCTGTTCATGGTGTTTGCGGCGCTGTCCACCGTGCTGGGCGTCTGCGAGAATATCCTTGCCATGGTGCGTGAGCTGACCGGGTGGAGCCGCCCGAAGGGCTGCGTGGTCTGCGGCGTCGGCATCTTTCTGCTGGCGCTGACGACGGCGCTGGGCTACAGCGTGCTGCACTTCCAGCCGTTTGCGCCGGGCAGCGCGTGGCTGGACTTCTGGGACTTCATCGTCAGCAACAATGTGCTGCCGCTGGGGTCGCTGGTGCTGGCGCTGTTCTGCTGCAACCGCTTTGGCTGGGGCTGGGACAATTTTGTAGCCGAAGCCAACACCGGCAGGGGCCTGAAGGTCCGCCCCTGGATGAAGCCGATTTTTAAGTATTTTGTGCCGGGTGCGATTTTGTTTATTTATATTTACGGCATGGTTACGTTTCACTGGCGGTAAAAAGGAAAAAGTCCTGTCTCCGGGAAAGGGAGGCAGGACTTTTCGGTTTTACGCCGGGATGCGCGGGCTCTGCCCGTTTGCGGGTGCTACGACACCTTGCGGAAGTAATTTATCAAAATACTCTTGATATAATTATACCGCCGCGCGTAGCTGTTCTCGACGCGGATCAGCTCAAAGCCGTGCTCGCGGCAGATCTGGTCCTTCTTGCGGTCACGGCGCCGGACGGCGGGGTCGTCGCGGTGCTCGCGGCCATCCAGTTCGATGGCTAAAATCGGCATCAGGCGGCGGCCCTCCCGTTGGTAGACGACGAAGTCGAACCGCCCTGTGTAGAACAGGTCGGCGCAGCCGGGGTTATCCTCAAACACCTGGGCGATGGGTACCTCCTTGCGGACCGTGCAGCGGCTGCCGTCGAGGAAGGCGTTGTCCAGCGCGTGGTTCAGATTTTCCAAAAAGGCATCCTCGGTCTTGGTGCTGTAGGGCTTGATGCCCAGCGCACGGCTGGCGGCGGGCTTTTCGGTCACCTCGGACTGGCCGTTTTTGCGCACGTACTGCACCAGCTCGTAAATATCGTCGTCGGTGCTGTCGGCGTGCAGGCGGTCCAGCGCGGCCTGGTTCGAGAGGATGACCAGCTGCTCCCGCGCGCGGGAGGTCGCCACGTTGATGAGCTCCTTGTTCGTTTTCAGCCAGTCGTAGGTGCGCGGGCGGGTCTGGTCGGTCAGCGCCAGGGAGAAGATGACCACGTCTTTCTCGTCGCCCTGAAAGGCGTGCACCGTGCCGCAGGCGGCGTTCTCAAAGTGCTTCGCGCGCAGCATGGCCTCGATGGCGGCGCGCTGCTTCGCAAACGGCGTGATGATGCCCACCTGCTTGTCCGGGTGCGCGGTCAGGTATGCCTCGATGCGGCGCACCTCCTGCGGGGCGGTGTTTTTCTCGTCGGTGGTGTCGTTGGGCACGTCCACATAGACGAGCGGCGTGGGGTCGGTCTCGCGGCTGGCAATATGCAGCTTGTGGTTGTAGTATTTGCGATTGTTGAACTCGATGATCTTGGGGCTGCACCGGTAGTGGTAGCTCAACAGCGTCTCGTCGCTGACGGCGTCGCAGGCCAGAAAGCATTTGTAGATCGAGTTTTCGATGTAATCGTACTCCTGCGTGACACCGTAGCGGCGGCGCAGCGTGCGGTTGTCGGCGGGGTCCAGCAGAATGACAGGCGAGAGCTGCTGCGGGTCGCCCACAAGCATCAGCGACGCCCCGCGCAGGATGGGCACAAGCGACATGGCCGTGCTGCACTGGCTGGCCTCGTCCATGATGACCATGTCAAAGCTCGGCTCCGGGTCGCCCAGGCGGTGGGCGGAGATGCAGGTCGTGGCCACAATGGGAAAGACGCGCAGCAGCTTTTTCAGGTTCTCCGGCTCCGAGATATACTTGTTGAACTGCGTGACCCGCTCCTTGTCGGTGTCGGGGCTGTGGACGATGCTCATTAAATCGTTATATTTCGGCTCCTCCAACCGGCGGATGCAGCGGGCCGAGGTGTAGTAGAGGTAGCGCAGCAGCTCGTCCTCGTTGCGGTCCAGCAGAGCCAGCGCGTCGGCAGAGTCGATGCTGCCGTAGGCGGCCAGCTCACGGTCCACCTGCGGCAGCTGCCCGGCCTGCAGCTCGTACTGGAAGTTCATCTGGCCGCGGGCGTCCAGCAGGCGCCGGATGGTCTCCCGCCGCTCCCGCAAATCCAGGATGCGCTCATACCGTTCCAGCAGGGCGGTCAGCTGTTTGGCGCGGGCTGTGCGGTCCGCGTGGTTTTTGTCCAGCAGCCGCTCCGGCACGGGGATTTTTTTACACTGCTCAAACAGCTGGTCGATGGTGCGCAGGGCCTCGGCGGTTTTCTCGTTGTTGCCAAGGCGCAGGATCGGGAACGGCACGGTCTGGCCGTGGTAGGTGACGGCCTGCAGCTTTTCCACAACGCCGTCAATGGGATGGTTGTTGTAGCTGGAAAAAAGCACCGTGCGCTCGTTGAAAAACGCCGTCGTCAGCGTGTTGACGATGGTGTTGGTCTTGCCGGTGCCCGGCGGGCCCTGCACGTAGGCCAGCGGATAGCGCATGGCGTTGTTGATGGCCAGCAGCTGGTCCAGATTGACCTTGTTGTTCAGCAGCGCCAGCGGGTAGGACTTGCGGCGGCGCGGCTTGGCGGTCATCTCGCCGAAGAAGGCCCGCAGCGGGGCGGTGGCTGTCTCGCCGGAGGGGTCCTCGAACATAGTAAGGATGCCGCGGTACTCATGCTCCAAGTCCACGGGGCAGTCGCGGCTGATGGCGACGAGGTAGGGCAGGTCATCGACCCGCACACGCGGGTTGCTGCGGGTGATGCGGTCCTTGATGGTCTCGGCGTGCTTTGTGAACTCGTCCAGCAGCGTATAGTCGTCGGCATCCAGAAATTGATGGATGCTCAGCTTGCTGCCGTTGACGGTGAACTCCCGGCAGATGACCGGCTCCGCCTCGGCCCGCAGGGCGCGCTTTTTTACGTCGAGCCGCAGCGGGCGGTAGGCCAGCACGTACAGCCCCTGCCGGGTGTCAATACTGATAAGGTTCAGCCCCAGCGTGGGCAGGCTGGGGCGGGCGGCGTTCTGGCGGCGGTCCTCGACCCGGCGCTGGAACCGGCCCACCAGCTCACGGAACTGGTCGTCGGTCAGCTCCAGCGTGTCCTCCTTATAATCGGTAAAGCAGTCGGCGTCAATTTGATGAATCAGGCTGTAGTTGGACTGGTAGGGCGTGGCGTCCAGCCGGTTGCAGGCGGCCAGATAGTCCAGCACCCGCAGGTTGGCGGCGTTGTCAAACAGCGCCGCGTACCGCCCGGGGTTGTCGCGGATGTCGTCGATGAGCGTCTGGTTGACGGGGCACCACGAGCCGTCGACGACCTCGGCGGTCTGGATGCGGTCAATGCTGATATGGTCGAGCGCCTGCACGCTTAATTTGCCCAGATGCAGCCCGTCAACGTTCAGGGTGCGGGTCCTGGGGTTCAGTCCGCGGATAGCGACCCAGTATTTGGTCTGCTGGGTCTGTTGGTTTTTGTATTCAATGCTCAACCACCGCCCCTCATGAATGGCACGGAAAATCGAGCGCGTGATGTTGTTCAATTTTCCGCTCCTTTCGGGTTACTTCGACAAGCGCCGGTATTCCAGCGGGGTCAGGCGGAACTGGTCGTAGAACGCCTGGGCAAAGCGGCCCTGGCTCTCGTAGCCGACCCGGGCGGCGATATCCTGCACCCGCTGGGGGGTCGTGCGCAGCAGCTCGGCGGCTCTTTCGAGCCGGCGGCGGCGGAAGTAGGCGAGATACCCCTCGCCCAGCACGTTCTGGCAGTACAGCTTGAAGCCGCTCTCGCTCAAACCAAAATGGTCGGCCAGCTCCCGGGCCGGGCGGCGGACCGAGAGGTCCTGCAGGACCAGCGTCTCGGCCTCGCGCACACATTCGACCTGCCGCGCGGGGCAGCGGGCCGTGTCGGCCTCGTCGGGCAGGCGCAGCAGCTCATACAGCAGCCGCACGGCGGCATAGCGCAGCTCGCCGGGGGCGGCGTAGGCGGCGTCGTCCCAGACCTCGTCCACAATGGCCGTGATGGCGTCACTCATCGGGCAGCAGTGGACGCCGCCGCGGCAGAAATAATCCGCGATGCCGCCTATTTCCAGCCCCATCAGCGTCAAAAAGCTGTCTGCCTGCACGGCGTCGGGGTCAATGAAAAGCTGCAGCGCCTCGTACTGGCTGCCGGGCAGGTAGAAGTCCGCACCGGGCACAGCAAAGCTGACGGCGGCATGACCCTCCGTCACGATGGCATATTGTGCGCCGTCCGGGATGGCGCGTCGTCCGCTGCGGCAGAAATCAAAGACGAGCAGCCGCGGCCAGTCCAGCGGGGGCGGGCAGAGCGGTGCGTCCAGCCGGGTGAAGCAGAGCTGCACGCCGGGTGCAAGCTCCCGCTGGTCAAGCGGGGCTGCGGGGATGAGGTTGTCTGTTTTCATGTTTGGTTATACAGTAACTAAATGTTTTGAATCTTCGAAAAACTGTGCGCAAAATTCCGATACTGAAATGCACCGAAACGGCCATGCTTGCCGAAAATGTGCGGATAGAAAACTGCTAAAAAGGCAAAATGTGCGAAATCGGAAAATTGGCAAAATAAGGGAAATGTGTGCCAAAAAACAGAAAAAATCAGTCTGTGACCGGCACATCGAGCCCGAACTCCTGCGGGCGGAACCGCGGGCAGACATTCTCCGAGATGCAGATGACCGACGCGGCCAGGCGGCTGCCGATCTCGCAGGCCTCGGCCAGCGTCTTGCCGTAGGTCAGGCCGATGACCGTCCCGGCGAAGAAAGCATCCCCCGCGCCGGTGGTGTCGATGACATCGACCTTCTTGGCGGGCACCATGCCGCTCTCACCGTCGGCGCGGGCGTAGACGGCGCCCTGCTCGCCCATCGTCACGACCATGCAGGGAATGTTGGCGCTGCGCACATTGGAGGCCAGCGTGGCGCGCATCTCGTCCGGCGTCAGGTGGTCGTAATCGTCGGAGAACATCAGCCCGGCCTCCTGCTGGTTGCAGACAAAGCAGTCGATCTCCTGCAGGAGGCTGCGGCGCTCCATGGCAATGCTCATGTTGGAGACCGCGGCGTAGACCTTTTTGCGGTACTTTTTGGCGTAGTGCAAAATCTGCTTGACGGTCTCCTTCTCCAGATCAAACTCGATGGCGATGCCGTCGCAGTCGGAAAAGATCTCGTCGCCCTTTTCCTTTAATAATGCGGTCAGCGGCGTCGTGTCGGGCCGCTTCGAGATAGCGGCGCAGACATCGCCGTCGTTGTTGAACACGGCCAGCCAGGTGCCCATGCCGTCCGGCATGCGCTGAATGTAGCGGGTGTTGACCTTGTGCCGGGCCAGCTTGTCAATGACGTCCTGGCCGGAGCCGGTGTCGTCCACCAGACTGACGAAGGTGGGGCGCAGCTCGACATTGGCAATGTCCTCCGCCACGTTGCGGCAGACGCCGCCGTGTACCTGCTCGACCCGGCCCGCGTTGCGCCCGCCCGGAATATAGGTGGACAGCGGATACCCCTTGATGTCCACAAAAACCGCACCGATGACTACAATGCCCATAAGATGACCCCCCAAAAGCTGATTTTACCTGTATTTTACCATACATTCGACATTTACGCAAACCCCGCCCGAACGGGCAAAATGCGTACAAAAATCCGCCCCGGATGCGGAAAGATCCGACATCCGGGGCGGTGTTGCCTTAGGGCAGCGGGAGGATCGTATCCTCCTTCTCGGTGTAGCTGCCTCCATCCATGCGGGCGCGCACGAAGGGCACGCCGTCACGCAGATAGAACGTGTTGTGCTCCAGCAGGGCGTCCGGGTTCTGGGAAGGGCTGATCGTACCGCCGAGGTCGTCGTAGCTGACGTTGCCGCGGAAGGTGTTGTGGATGGCCTCCTCCAAACAGAACATCACGCAGCCGCCCTCGTTCATGCGGCTGTAGTTGTGCTCGTACACCGTGCCGTCGCCGGAGTCGGCATCGTAGGCCATGCCGTCCTGATTGAGCCGCGTGTCAACGGCTTCGTTGCAGCGCAGCAGCGCATCCTTGCATTTCCACGGCCAGATGGCGGCGGCCACCTTGCCCATGCGATTGCCCGGCTCCCGATAAACACGGTCGTTCATCTCGCAGGCGACGGAGTCTGCCGTGTTGTGCTCGACCAGCGGGCGCAGGGCGTACATGACCGTCAGGCCGTCGCCGCCCGCCGCTTTTACGTAGTTATCACGGAGAACGACATTCTCGTGACCGTACTGCAGGAAGGATTTTTCTGCCAGCTCGGCACCCCGGAACTGCGCGTGGGCGTAGGTATACCCCACCGCAATTCCCCAGCGGCTGACGCGGGCCACATAGCAGCCCTCGACCAGCACATCGGCAAAGCGTGCCGCGCCGGTAGCGGTCTCATCTGCGGGCTGCAAGGCGGTCATGTAAATGCCGCCGTTGTTCATGTGCTTGTCGTACACGTTGCCGTGTACATCATGGATCAGCAGGTTTTGCAGGGTGATGCCGCAGCGCGTGCCCCTGTCCTTCGCAACCACAGCCACGCCGGTGCGCTCCAGCTTATCCGGCTGGGAATATTGCTCGCCGATGACAGCGTCGGCGCGGTTCGTCAGTTCCAGATCACGCACCGTGACATAGGCTGCATCATACAGCAGCACGGCGGAGGATACATACCCGCGGTACACATGGGTGGGTGCGTCCAGTGCGCAGCCATAGTCCTGATACCAAAGCCCCTGCCCGTCGGCGTCAATGCGCGGCGCGGGCCCCTCGCCATAGGCGGCAATCGTGATGGGGCTGTCTTTTTTGCCGCAGCAGCGCAGGTGCAGGAACTGCTTTTCAAACACGCTGCCGCGTTTGAGCAGCACCGTGTCGCAGGGGGCAAGTGCCAGCCGGTTGACAGCAAACAGCGTCGCCAGCGGCTTTTCCGGCGTCAAGCCGTCATTTGTATCACTGCCTATCTGCGGATTCACGTAATAGGTCTTGCACAAGGCTGTCATACACCTCCTCCCGCATCCGCTTTTCGATGATTTGTTTCACTTCCTCATAGGGAAAGCTGTCGCCAGCGTACCGCGTGAAAAGATCCGGATTCGCGTCATACCAGGCGCGGGTCTGTGCATCGGTGAAATCCGGGCAGATACCCAGCGCACGGATCTTTTTGCACGGCTCCGCGAAATCCAGCTCGAAGCGGGTCAGCTCATATTGCAGGTAGGCAGGGGCAGAGAAGCGCCGCGTGCCGTACACGGGCTTGCCGTCCTGCTCCGCTCTTTCCGCCTGCGCGTTTTTGGCCGCCCGGCGGCGTTCCAGCGCCTCGGGGCTGTCGTCGCCGATCAGCCCCCAGCGCTTTGCCAGCGTCAGGCAGGCTTTGGCGTGACGCCACTGCTCCGGCGTTAGGCAGTAGGTTCGTTCGTCCATCACTTGACTGCACCCGTGATGCCGTTGGCAAAGCTCTTCTGCAGGCAGAGGAAGATGATCGCGGTGGGCAGCGTGCAGATCAGAACGCCCAGCATCAGCATACCGTAGTCCACACTGTAGCCGCTCTTGAGGTTTGCGACCAGCATCGGCATTGTGATGGATGCGTTGCTTTGGAATACGATCTTCGGCCAGAGGTAGCTGTTCCATGCGTTCATAAACGTAACAGTCATCGCCGCGCCGTAGGTAGAGCGCATGATGGGGACAAACATCCGAAAGAAGATGCCGATCTCGCTCAAACCGTCGAGACGCGCCGCTTCAATAATGTCATTGGGGAAGGAACGCGATGCCTGCCGGAACAGCATGATCATAAACGGTGTCGAGATGGACGGCAGCACGAACGCCGCCCAGCTGTTGACAAGCCCCCAGTGGGACATCATCTTGAACAGGGGGATCATAATGGCCACGAACGGCAGCATCATCGCCAGCAGCAGAACGCTCATCAGGGCGTCCTTCGCCTTATCGTGGTAAATTTCAAAGCCGTAGCCCGCGATGGAGCAGACCAGCAGCGTGATGAGTGTCATCAGGATGGCATTGCGGAAGGAGTTTGCCATGGCCAGCCCCAGATTCTGGTTGGCAACCAGCGACTTGAAGTTTTCTACCAGATAGGTGCCGGGGATCAGCTTGCCGCGCACAACATCAATGCTGGTGTTCGTCGCGCCGCACAGCATATAGTACAGCGGGAACACAGACAGGAAGCTGGCCAAAATCAGCACAGCGTGCGCCAGAATCTTTTTACCCTTAGTCACGCTTATCACCTACTTTCATCTGGATGGCAGACAGCACTGCCACGACAACAAGGATAAACACCGACAGCGCCGCCGCATAGTTGAACTTGGGCGTCTCGACAAACGAGATGTTATAAATATAGTGGGTCAGTGTCATGGTCGCCTTGCCGGGACCGCCCGCCGTCAGGTTGACGGACTCATCAAACAGCTGCAGCGTGCCGGAGGTGGACATGATGGCAGTCAGCAGGATGGTGGGCTTCAGCAGGGGGATCGTCAGGTGAACAAACTGCTGGAACGGGGAAGCGCCATCGATGCGGGCCGCTTCGTAGATCGAGTAGTCGATGTTTTGCAAACCGGCAAGATAAAAGACCATGTTGTAGCCAGTCCAGCGCCAGACCAGCGCAATAACGATGACCCAGCGTGCCGCCCATGCGTTCTGGAACCAATCCACTGTGGGGATGCCCACGGTGGACAGCACCCTGTTGACCAGACCATCGTTGGCAAACAGGGATTTGAAAATCATCGAGTAGGAGACAAGCGACGTGGCGCAGGGCAGGAAAATCATCGTGCGGTAGATGCCCTTGCCCTTGATGTCCGGGCTGTTGAGCAGCTGCGCCAGGATCAATGCCAGGATCAGCATAATGGGCACCTGGATCACAAAATAGAAAATCGTGTTAAACAGGCACTGCTGGAACGTGGCATCCTTTAAAATGCGCACGTAGTTGGCAAAGCCCGCAGGCTGTACAGCGCTGCCGGTGCCTTTCTGGAACGAAAGGATCAGCGCCTGCACCATGGGGTAAAAGCAGAATACAAATATCAGGAGTGCTGCCGGCAGCAGGAAGGCCCAACCCGTCAGGCTGCGCTTCTGCTCCATATTCAGTCCTTTTTTCTTCATCGTAGTGTCTCCTATTTTGCCACAAAAGCAAGGGCGCGGCTTGCAGCGGACGTATCAGATGCAAACCGTGCCCTTGGCAAATTCTCAGTTGTAACTGGACACAGTGTGTGTCATGTTTTGCTTAGCCAGCGATGTTGAACTCCACGGTATCCTGGGCGTTCTGCATCTCGCTGTCAATGTCGGCGTTGTTCTGGACGACGTTGGTGACGGCGTCGGTCAGGGCGCTGCGCACGTCAGAGTAGTAAGCGCCGCAGTCGAATGCGGGAACCTTGCCTGCAAACTCAACGATGTCCTTGTAAACGGTCTGGCCGCCGTAGAACTCGGAGGGCTGGTTGTAGACGTCGCTCTCGGCAGCGGGCAGGTAGCTGGAGATCGCACCGGCGTTGGGCAGCAGATCGTCATACAGCTCGACGCTGGAACCGAAGGTGCTCTTCAGGAAGTCGAAGGCCAGCTCGGTGTTCTTGCAGTTGGAGGAAACGGCCCAGCTTGCGCCGCCACAGTTTGCGTAGTTGGTGGCACCGTCGATACCGTCCAGCTTGGGCATATTCACGATAGCCCACTTGCCGGACTGATCCGCGGCAGCCTGCACGCTGGACATGATCCAGCAGCCGTTGATGACGCCGGCAGCCTTGCCGTCGTTCATGGAAGCAATGTACTGGTCCCAGTCGGTGTACTCGGCCAGAATGCCCTTGTCGACCATGTCCTTGTAGACGGTCAGGGACTCTTTCAGCGCGGCATTGTCGGCGATCTTGACCTCGCCGTCCACCACGGGGGAGGCACCGGCAGACTGCATCATCTCGATGATCAGCTCGGAACCGCCGGAGGAGGTCAGCATCGGCACGCCGTTGGCGTCCACGACCTTCTGCGCCTTCTCCTCGAACTCGCTCCAGGTCAGATCCTTGAAGTCGTCGACGGTCAGACCGGCATTCTCGATCATATCGGAACGAACCGCCATGACGGAAGCGCCGTTGTCGAAGGGCAGACCGTAGTGGTGGCCATCGACGGTAGAATCAGCCAGCTTGCCGCCGGAGAACTTGTCCCAATCCAAGCCGGAGTCGGTCAGGTCGGTGTAGATACCGGGGAAGTTGGCGACCATCTTGTGGTAGGAGTAGTCCTGCATCAGGAAAAGATCAGGCAGGGTGCTGTAATCCTCGCTGGTGGCAGCGGTGATGAGCTTGGTCTCGATGTCGCTGTAGACGTTTTCTTCAATGTTCAGCTTGAAGTTGGGGTGATCCTTCTGGTAGATGGCCTCCGCCTGCTTCAGGGCGTAGATGTTGAAGTTGGGGTCCCAGGCCCATACGGTCAGGGTCTCGTCGCCGTCAGCGGTGGTGTCGGCGGCAGTGGATTCTGCAGTGGATTCGGCAGGGGTGCTCTCGGCGGTAGAGGCAGCTGCGCTGCTGGAAGCGGCACCGCCGCCGCAGCCGACCAGCAGGGATGCTGCCATAGCTGCTGCCATAAGGGCTGCTGCATTCTTCTTTTTCATGGGGGGTTCCTCCTTAAAAATGTTTCTCCATTCTTTGGCTGTATAACGTATGTCCCACGGCGGGGCATAAATTATCGGGTGTTATTCGGCATCGTCTACCCAGCGCATCTCGCGCGGGGCCAGCGTCAGGCTGTCGATCAGATGCCCCTTGATGTACAGGTCTGTCTTTTCCTCAGCATCTGCGTTGTTGATGACCGCGATGCGCTTCGTTTCGGGGAATACCGTGACCTCGGTATCGACGTTGGTCACGTAGTAGTGCTTCATCTCCTCCGGCATACCGGCGGCGTAGTAGATGGCGCGCAGCAAAATGCGGCAGTTCTGCGGGGAGTAGGGCAGACCGGCAAAGTAGACACTGTGGCCCTTGCCGTACTCGTTGACGACCAACTGGCTGTACTCGCCGTCCTGCGCCAGGATCTGATAGTGCTTGCCCTGCGCGTAGATGCGGCTCGTGCCCTCGCCGAAATCAACGGCGGTGTCAATATCCTCCAGGATAAAGTGGTGCGGGTCGCAGGTGTTGTATTTGTCGGTGCTTAACGAGAAGCCCATCTCGCGGTCCACGCCCATCACATCGGACAGCTGGAAGTACCGCCCCTGATGCTGGCAGGCGGTGGGCTCGCCCACGCCGATGAAGCCGCCGCCCTCGTCCACAAATTTGCGGATGGCGGTCACGACCTTTTCGTCGATCCAGTTCTCGGCACCGCTGAAGGCTGTGTACGCATCGCCGACGTTGATGATGACGCCGATGTCCTTGGGGATACCGCTGCGAATGTCATCAAAATCAATGAACTCAACATCGAACGGCATACCGCTCAAGCACTCCAGCACACCTTCGGCAGAGTAGGTCTCGCGGTGGTAAATGGAGTGATGCACCTGATTGCTCATCCACTTGCGCAGGCCGCCCCAGCAGTTGAGGATGGCCACCTTGAACGGCGCAACGTAGGACTTTGTGCCCTGCATATTTTCGTGGATCTGGCGGAACTCACCCACCACGTTCTGAATTTCGTCGATAAAACCAGGCCAGTTGCTGGCGAGCTTTAAGTAACCGCCGTAGCCGATGCGGTCCAGCGGGCTGCGCAGGATCGCGCGGCGGGCCTTCATCCAGTTGGTGCGCGCCTCACCGATCGGGTCGCCGCCCTCGGTGAACACATCGGGGAAGAAGTAGGGCAGCAGACGGCCTTCGGTGTACTTGACGCCCTTGATGTCGGAGATCATCCGCAGCGTAACGCCGCTGCCGACCGAGCCGACCACGGCGTCCAGCCCGATGGAGGCAAAATACTTGCCGTAGGGCTCGGTGCCGATCCAGTGGTCGCCGAGGAACATCATCGCTTCCTTGCCGTAGGAGTGGACGATATCGACCATCTCTTTGGCAAGAGCGCAGACCTCCTGCTGCTGGAACTCGATGAAGTCGCGGAACTCCTTGCTCGGCACGCGGAACATCGTGTTGTGGTAGCCCTGATCCACAATGAACTCGGGGCGGAACTTGTACCCTGCCCACTTTTCAAATTTTTCCAGAATGTAGGGGCTGACGCTGGCGCTGTAGCCGAACCATTCGACGAATTTCTCGCGCTTCTGGTCGTCAAAGGTCAGCGTGAACTGGTGAAAGAAGGTCGTGAACCGCACCACATCAATGTGGGGGTTGGCCTCGCACCAGCGGCGCAGCTTTTCTTTTACATAGGCCTGCGTCTTGGGCTGGCGCACATCGTAGGTCAGCTGGTGCGGCGTATCCTTCCAGTCGTTGGTCAGGAAGTTGTACATGTGTACGGGGTCCCAGATCAGGAACGCCAGAAAGCTGACGGTGTACTCGTGATAGGGGACGGTTTCGATTTCGACCTCGCCCGTCGGCTCGTCGAAGAACCACTTGTCGGTGGGGACGACCTCGCCCGTCGTGCGGTCAATGACCTCCCACCAGCGCTTGGGGTCATCCAGCGTGTTGACCTTGAGCTGCTGGGTGTGGAAGCCGTCCATCAGATGAATGCGCAGCTTCGTGCCGCGCGCCGTGTGTCGGTCACTGATAAGATACTCCTGCTGGACCTCGTCGGGGTTTGCCTCCGCCCAGGCGTTGTCCTTGCGGGTCGTATAATAGGTAGCGTACTTTTTGGCGGGGTCCGTCAGCAGCTCCTTCGGCATTTCGGTGCCGTCGCAGTCGCGCAGGGCATCCGCGCCCAACAGATTCTTCAGCCGCAGGGTCTCCGCAACCACATCTGCGTCTGTGGGAAGTGTCAATCTTCCGGTCTGCTCCATCTTCATAATCCCTTCTCTGTCCGTTTTGTCTGCCACGGCAGGCATCGTTTCATTGACATCATCATACTTGTTTCTGCCCTCTTTGAACAGTAGGTATATTGTTGCGCATTTGTACTATCTTGCTTTGTTTTCGAATGTCGGCGGCAACATCAGAAAATAAAGAAAAAGCTGCACAAAAAGTAAGATTTTTCTTTGTGCAGCTTGCTAGCTTTGGGCCTGTTTGCAGCGAGACGTGCCGATATTCTGTTTTACATCGTGATTTTTTATGGAAAGCTCTTGCCATGCGCCCTAAATGCGTATATAATAGGGACAGAACCGGAAACGGCCCACGGCTTTTTGCTTTTTCGTTCTTGCTTAATTGTGTAACGATATTGCTCCGCATACTTTGGATTTTTTTGTATATATTTTGTCATTCGGAGGCGCACCGCCTATGAACACACGGTATGAATTCAATATGGACGTTCCCCCGCGGGAGGCCATCCGCCTGATGTACGTGAGCAAGAGCCGCTTCGGCGGGGACTGGAACTCGGTGCCGCATACCCACTCCTGCACCGAAGTGTTCTACTGCGTGGATGGACGCGGTCAGTTCAACGTCGAAGGCAAAATGCTGGACGTTGCCCCGGACGACATGGTCATTGTGAACCCCCGCACCCTGCATACCGAGTTGAGCTACCAGGCAAACCCGCTGGAATATATTGTGCTGGGCATCGAGGGCATTGAAATTTTGTTTGACCAGAAGGACCACGGCTACACGATGCTGAAATGCGGTCCCCAGCGGGAGGAGCTGCTGAGCCTGATGCAGCTGCTGCTGCGGGAAATCGACGCGCGGGAGGACGGCTGCGAGATGGTCTGCCAGGACCTGACCGAAGTGCTGCTTGTCAGGATCGTGCGTATGGCGTCGGTTTCGCTGCGTCTCACCGCGCCGCCCGCCGAGAGCAAGGAATGTGCCACTGCAAAACGATATATCGATGAAAATTACAGTGAAAGCATTACCCTGGACAAGCTGGCGGAGATTGCCCACGTAAACAAGTATTACCTGTCCCACTCGTTCAAGAACGAGTATAAGGTCTCCCCCATCGACTACCTGATGAAGCGCCGCATTACCGAGGCCAAAGCGCTGCTTACCAGCACCGATTTCAGCCTGACCCAGATCGCCGAGCAGATCGGCTTCGGCTCTTTGGCTTATTTTTCCAAATGCTTCCGCAAGGTCGAAGGCACCAGACCCAATGAGTACCGCAAAAGTGCCCGGCAGAAATCCGCACAGGGTACCCGCTGAGCGCCTGTCCTGCCTATATTAAATAGGTAGGGGCGGCCATTGGCCGCCCCTGGTCTGTCGAGAAACTTAATGGGAATATTGCAAACTTTCGGTAGATTTGTAGGGAACGGTCTTGACCGTTCCGTGCTGCCTCGCCAAAAGCACGACGCGACGAGAAAACCGCGCGCCATTCGGCGCGATTTTATGCGCTGCGCGCGGCCAGATGTGCGGATGGGTCAAGACCCATCCCTACAAATCTTCCGGTAACAGGCTTTTTCTACAAGCAAAGGGATGCCGCGAATGCGGCATCCCTTTTTGCGTTTTGAAAGAGTGCATTGTAGGGGCGAGCATTGCTCGCCCGTGCCCGTTTGTTTTGCAAGAAAACTGTCCCGGGAAATGCGTTGCTGCGCCGAGTCGGCGGGCGACCAAGGGTCGCCCCTACACATGCAACAGGCAAGAGGGTGTAGGGGGCCAAGGGGCGGCAGTCCGGGACATCCGTCGCAGGAATGCGGTGCTCAGTTCAGCGTCACGGTGATGGTGCCGATTTTGGTGTTGTCGGCGGTGGTGCTGCCCAATGCGCCGTTCAGAGACAGTGAGGCCGTGGCCTTGGGGGCTGCCTCCACAGTCGTGCCGACGGCGCTTTCCAGATTGAGCGATGCGTTGTCGAAGGTGCCGGTGATGCCCTCAAAGCCAGCGTCTGCCGCATAGCTGAACGCTGCCGTAACGCCCGTGTTGGAGTGGTTGGTCACTTTAATTGTGTTGCCGCCGTCATTGTTGACCGTCCAGACACCGCCTTCGGCGTCGGTGGTTTTGTGGGTGGCAGGGTCCCAAATACCGGCTTCCGCCGTATAGGTAAACGCCATATCGCCCCAGGTGATGTCCACGCTGTATACCGTGCCGCCCGCGCCGCCGGACGAATCTGCCCTATAGGTTGCCGTTACATCGTGGCTGGCTGCGCCGTCGCCTGTGGTGATCGTTTCCGCATAGGCAGACAGCGGTGCCAGAGAGAACACCATGGCAAGGGTAAGTACCAGAGCTGTTTTTTTCTTCATCATTGTTTTTCATCCTTCCTGAAAAATTGTACGGGCATTGCCCTATGTCGTCCGTGCGGGGGTCAGCCCGTTACGGTGACGGTTACGGGAATTTCGGCGTCCAGCATAGCCTTGGCGCCGGTTTGCGGGTGGTAGAACGATACCTTCAGCGTGCCGCTGCAGCTGCCTGCCGCCATGTCTTTTTCGGCACCGTCCAAAAGCGGCAGCTGGGTGACCTGCCCGCCGGGAGCCAGCAGGTCGGATCGTGCCGCCTCACACTCCCCGACGACCAGGCAGACCGTGGCGTCCCAGCCGGACTTTTCGGGGTTGGCAAACAGCAGCGTGACCTGCCCGGCGGTTAAGTCGATGCTTGCCGCATCGGAATAGGTCAGCGACACCGTGCCGCCGCCGGAGGACGTCGATACCGAGGATTCCGGCGCGGGGGTGGTGTCCGTCGCCTGCGGCTTTTTGCGGCAGAACAGCACGCCAAGCAGTAACAGAAGCAGCAACAGCAACAGCAGCAGGAGCAGCAGCCACCGCTTTTTGCGGTTCTTGTCTGTATTTTCCATCAATAGCCCCCTTCCAGTCGGACCGTTACCGACCCGATTTTTGTGTTGTTCAGTGCTTTGTCAGGGCGGCCTGTCGGGCACAGCCGCACGGTTTTTGTCCTGTTTACCGGCAGGTCAATCGGACTGTAGAGGTAGTCTCCGTCGCTGTTGGCAAAGCTGCCGCTGATTGCCGTGTCGGTTCGTGTGTATTGGAACTTCACGCGGACTTCGTTTGCGCCCTCATTCCGCACGGTGATGACATCGCCGTTTTTGCGGTTCGGTGCCCAGCCGCCGCCGATGTCATAATCGTGTGTGGCAGGGTTCCACGCTCCGTCGGTGTAGGTGTAGGCCAGCTCGCCCCATGTGACGGTGACGGTGTTGGTGCGTGTTTCCACCTCGCCGCAGACTGCACAGGTGCGCCTTCCGGCACTCCATGCGCCGAATTTGTGGCTGCAGGTCACGCTGACATACGCCGTGGTTTCGGCGGTTGTGTAGTTGGCGGTGTCGTCCGGCTGAAAAACAACAGCATATCGTCCACCGTTGCGGGGCGGCTTGACCGTGGCGTCCTTCCACACAAAGTGGCCTGCCACGGTGACTGAGGGGCGGGCTTTGTTGTTTTTGGCAGTGCCGCCGGTCAGGGCGCTGGCAGCCAGGGTGTTGCCCACAGCCAGGTCCAGCGTGGCAGCCGTTGGCTTTGTGCTGATTGTCGGGGTGGCTTTTGTCACCGTTACACAGACTACATTACTTTTTGTGCTGGCTTGCAGGCCGTTGTCCTTGCGTGTGGCCGTGACCAGCACGTAATAGTAATGCACCCCTGCGGTGGGGGTTTTGGGGTAGGTGGGTTTTCCGTTTTCGTCGGTGATAGGGATTCCGTTGTTGCCGTTTTCATCACAGGCATACCAGGTTGTTTCCTTGGTGTGGGCCGTGTTTGATTCGACATGCACTTTGTGAAAAATGCGCTCGCCATAGTCGCCGGTCGTCGGATTCATCGTCAATGTGACATTTTTTGGGGCCTGGGCCGGGGTCAAATGCCAATGCGCGTACAGGGTGTGGTTGGCGGCGGTGGTAACTGTGGTGTTATCGTCCACCTTGGTGCCGTCGGTTTTTTGGGTATACCAGCCGTCAAAGGTGTACCCTGTGCGTGTGGGGGCGGGCAGGGCAGGGTATTTGCTGCCGTAGGTTGCCGTTCTGCTTGCCATGCTGACCGTACCGCCGTTGGCATCCAAGGTTACCGTACATTCTTGGCCTTTCCAGTGGGCATACAGGGTGGTGGGTGGATTTGTGCCGACGGAGATAGTATTGTTCACCTTAGTGCCGTCGGTTTTTTGGGTATACCAGCCGTCAAAGTCGTAGCCTGTGCGGGTGGGCGTGGGCAGTGTGCCGTAGGTGCTGCCGCAGGTCACCACCTTGCTTGCCGGGCTGACCTTGCCGCCGTTGGCGTTAAGCCGCACGGTTTTGGTCGTGGTGCAGCTTTTTTTCGAGAGGGTAAAGGTGGTTTCCAGCTGGTGGTGGTAGGCTGTAAGCAACGAATTGGACTGACTGTTGCCGACAAAGATGGCGTACTCGCGGGTCATGCTTTTTTGTGCGGAGCCGTTCAGGTTGTCAAAGGTAAGTTCTACCGTGCCGCTGCCGGTGCAGGGGCTTTTGGCGCTGCTGTGAAGCCGGCAGATGCCGCCGCTTGCATCGGCGTTATTGGCAGAATAGGTTCGTTTGTAGGCGGCACCGTCGGTGTTGTCGGTCCATTCCATCACATACCAGCTTTCGCCTTTGGCATTGCGCTGCAGCTTGATATCGTAAGAGAGTGTAACCTTATAGCAGGTGTACGCCGGAACCTCTACGGTCATCGTAAAGGGCAGCAGAAGATAGTAGGCGTTTTTGAAGTTTTTCCGCTCTTTCAGATGTATGGTTGAGGAAGTGCCGTTGTTGGTGACCTCGACTGTACCGCCTTCATAGCTGCCCCGATCCTTGTCCGCACTCTGGGGGTTAAAGGTCTTGATGTTATTGCCGCCGTAGGAACGGCAGTTCGCGGCAGTGGCGAACTTCAGCGAAAAGCTGAAACTCTGGCTCGCCGCCGAAGCGCCCGCTACCGCAATGCCGCACAGTACGCACAGGCACAGCGCAGCACACAAAATCCGTTTCCACCGCGTCAAGGTATTGAACCCCCACTTCCTTGCGCCGCGCAGGGTCTTGACAGCGGCGCTGTATCTCGTATAATGGCAGTATAACCCGTCCACCCCTGAACGAAGCAAGCACTTTTTTTAAGGAGGTTTGCGCCATGCCGGAAGATCCGAAAAAGCTGTTTCAAATTACCGAGGCCGCCCGCGCCTGCAGCCTGTCCCGCAGCACGCTGCTGCGCTTAGAGGAAAAGGGTCTGCTGACGCCCGCCTACACCGCGCCGGACAGCGGACGCCGCTATTACGACAACCACAACGTGGCCCGCATTTTGCAGATCGAAAAGCTGAAAGCCATGGGCCTTGGCACCGAGGATATAGCCGCCTACTTTGCCAGCGGCGGCGAGACGGCTGTTTTGCTGGCCGCACTGGAGGAACACCTGCACGAGGTTGCGCGCGGGGTCGAGGAGCTGCGCCTGCGCGCGGGCACGGATACGGGCATATCGGTGCAGGTGCTTACGCTGCCCGCCGTGACCTGCTGCCGCCGCCTGTGCGAGGGACACACCATTGCCGAAAAGTACAACGCCATGTATGATTTTTACGGCGAGTGTGTGCGGCGGGGGTATCGCCTGTCTGACGAGCCGATTTTTACCGTCTCGCAGCGGCAGGATTTTTTGAACGGCTATATCACGGACGAGCCGTATCCGTTTTGGGTGTGCGTGCCCGTGCGCCCCGAAAAAGCCCCCAAGGAGGCTGTGACTCTGCCGGCCTGCCGCGCCCTGTCGGTGCTGTATTACGGCAGCTACGCGGGCGCGGACGAGGCATTTTTGCGTCTGGGCCGCGAGGCGAAGGAGCGCGGTCTGACACCCGCCGGGGACCCGCGTGTGCTGGGCATTGTTGCGCCCTACACCGGGCGCGAAATCGAAACCAAACGGTATTGCTCCCGCCTGGTGCTGCCGGTGGAGGGCGAAGCCGAACCGTCTTTCCCGCGTAATAAAAAGTGAACCCCCGGAAGGCCGCTTTACGCACCTTGACGCAACTTTGGGACGAAACAACAAAAATATTGCACAACCCGCACAACGCAAAAATGCGCTGTGCGGGCATTTTTTTGCTTGAGGACCGGTTAGTATGATTATGCAATGTCTATTCGTCCCAGATGTATTGTGCGTTTCCGCAAAAAGTGCCAGAATGACAAAAATAGGGCTATACCATAACAACTTCCGATACAGCAAAGAAAGGGACACTCCATGAGCAAAAAGGAACAGGGCGGCATCGTGCTGCAGAAAAAACACATTGTAATCGGCATTATCGCGGCGGTGGTGATCATTGTGACAGTGGTACTGGCGGGCATGAAGCTTTCCTGCAGCCAACAGCAGGACACCTTCACCCCGGATCTGGAGCAGGGCACCAGCGCATGGTCGGGCGATCAGCTGCCGGACAAATCCGCCGACAGCGGCGAGGCAGTCGGCATCAAGATTCCCGGCTATCCGTCCATCAGCCTGCCGGCCAACCAGCAAACCGTACAGGTGGCGCTGCTGAACCCGGAGGGCAACCCCTGCTACTTCACGTTTGAGCTGGTCCTGTCCGACACGGACGAGGTGCTGTACACCAGCAAGCAGGTACCGCCGGGACAGATGATCGAGGAGATCACCCTGACCCGCCCCTTGGAGGCCGGGCAGTACAACGCCACCCTGCGCATCACCACCGCCAGCCTGCAGGACGGCAGCGCCATGAACGGTGCCAACGTGGAAACTATACCGGAGCTAAAGCTGCCAAGTGAGGTTGTTGTGATGTTTGATCAAGCATTGTGATCCTAAAAAATCATAATTATTATTCAAGCAAGCACTTGATTTATTTTGCGAAGTCTGATATGCTATTATAAGAAACATTGGATAATGCACAGAAATTGGGGGATTGTGTTTTGAGGGAAGAAAAGAAAGCTGAAAAGAGACAGGAGCTTGTAGGCGTCTGCCTTGACTGCTTTGTCGAAAAGGGACTGACCGTTGCCACGACAAAGGACCTCTGTAAGGCGGCAAAACTGCAAAACGGCGGCATCTACTATTACTTCTCCACCAAAGAGGAAATCGTTCTTGCCTGCGCCGAAGAAGCGATCAGTCGAATTGAAAAAGCCGCGTTTGCCATCGTGCTTGAAGATATTAGTGACATCAAAAGCATGATGGATCATCTCGGTGAGCTGGCGGATAAAATGTCGCCTACCATGCGCTTTCTGGTCAGCGTATGTGTGTCGCGCGAATACGGAGAAAAGGTAAAGCCTTCCCTTGTGCGGCTTGCGGCAAGATACCCTTATTACACGGGCAGGATTGCGGAGATCCTCGGCTGCACCGACGAAGAGGTTGCGCCGTTCGTTCATCTGTCGATCCTCGCCATCAACAATTATATGATCTTTGCCGAGCGAGCGCTGTTTGACCCACAAATCGAAGCGGTCAAAAAAGAGCTTTCAAGGCTTGCGGAAAGAAAGGGGCGGAATAATCGATAGTTTACCATAAAGAGAAAATCACAAACGACTTCATAGTAAACCCATACGCACAAACCGTTCCGTGGAGATAACCAAAGCAGAAAAGAATCATAGGAGGACAACATGAAAAAGATACTTGCAATTTTACTATCGCTGCTTACGCTGCTTTCCTGCGGGCTTCTTTCTGCCTGTTCTGCCGAAAAAACGCAGCCGGATACACCGGATACTGAAACCGTGTGGGAAACGGTCAGCGAGGCATACATCTATGCGTTCCCGCTGGTGCTGACCGACGCAACCAAAACATTATCGACCAATACGGACGGGACCATGACTGGCCGTGCGCCCATCAATCAGTTCAACCATGCAAAAAAGCTGGCGGACGCCTCTTTCCGCACCGTCGTGACGCCGAACGTCGATACCGTCTATTCGCAGGCATGGCTTGACATCAGCACAGAGCCTATGATCTACGTCCTGCCGGAAACGGATCGCTTCTGCAATGTGCAGCTTCTGGATGCGTGGACGAACACCGCCGCCGTGCTGGACAAGGCGGGTGCTTATGCCATCGCGCTTCCCGGCTGGGAGGGCGAGCTGCCCGACGGTGTGACGCGCGTGGACGTGCCCACCGCAACGATGTGGTCGATCACCCGCACGGTGCTGTCCGGGAACGAGGATCTGCCCAATGTCTATGCCATTCAGGAGCAGATGCAGCTCCTGCCGCTTTCGGCTTATGTACAGGGAGGCGAGTATGCCGCACCGCAGGGAGCTTATAAAGAGGAAAATGACTTTGTTCCCGTGAACAAGGTGCTTTCCATGACGCCAGCAGAGTTTTTCAATACGGCGAACGCTCTGATGCAGGTCAACCCGCCCGCAGATGCGGATGAGGAACTGCTGAAGAAACTCTCCGCCATCAACGTGGGCGCGGGTAAGACCTTCGACGCCGCCCTCCTGGGCGAAGGAGCTGCCGAGCGCTGGACGCAGATGCTTCAGGGGCTTCGCGCCACGCTTGCCGCCGACGGCGCGAAGTATGCGCAGAAACTCGGTCAGTGGATCTATTACGGCAAGCCCATCGGCGACTTCGGCACGGAGTACACCTACCGCGCGATGGTAGCGCTGGTGGGGCTTGGCGCCAACACCGTGGACGTGGCAATCTATCCCAAGACAGCGGTGGATGAGACCGGCGCAGCGCTGACCGGAGAAAAGAAGTATACGCTCCACTTTGAAACCCTTCCTCCCACGCTGGAGGGCGGCTTCTGGTCCGTGACCGCCTACGGAGAGGATGATTTCCTCATTGACAATTCCATCGACCGCTACTGCATCAACGACCGCTCCGACTTCAAGCTGAATGCGGACGGCACATTGGATATTATCCTGTCCAAGGATGCACCGGAAGACACCTCTAACTGGCTGCCTGTTTCCGACGGGAAATTTCATCTGTTCATGCGGATCTATGTACCGGATATGACAGCACTGGATAGCTGGCAGCCACCTGTTATCCGCGAACAATAAGGAGATGGAAAAAGAACGGCTATGAAACGTATTGCAGCAATGCTTCTTACATCGGTACTGTTGCTGTCCTGCATCGGCTGTGCGCAGGATGGGCGCAAAGAGCCGGGCGCGGAAAAGACAGACCTGGGTCTGACCGCCGAGGTCAAGCCCGCCACAGACTTTACGGCAAAGGCAAATGCCGCCGTCTACGATGAACTTGACTTCGATGATAAGCGGGAATATGAATTCGCCACCCGCGGACTGATCGACGCGCCGGAAACACTGGAACTGAAAGACGAGGATGGGAATATCCTCTGGAGTCAGGAAGCCTATGCGTTCCTGGACGATTATGAAAAAGCGCCTGACAGCGTAAATCCCAGCCTCTGGGAGAACACAAAGAACAACCATGCCTATGGCCTTTTTGAAGTGACGGATGGCATCTATCAGGTCCGCGGCTATGACATGGCAAACCTCACCGTTGTCAAGGGCAATACGGGCTGGATCGTCTTTGACACGCTGATGAGCGTGGAGTGCAGCCAGGCTGCCATGCAGCTGATCGAAAAGAATCTTGGTAAATTCCCGGTCAAGGCCGTCATCATCTCTCATTCCCACGCCGACCATTTTGGCGGCATCGCCGGCGTGATGGCGAAAGAGGATAAGGCGGACGAGACGCTTTCTATCGAAGACCAGCTCGCCAGCGGCAAGATCCCCGTGATCACACCTGTGGGCTTCACGGAGCATTCCGTGAAGGAAAATGTCTACGCCGGTAAGGGTATGGGCCGCCGCAGCAATTATCAGTATGGCATCCTTCTGACCCCCGGCGTGACCGGCAAGCTGGCGCAGGGCATCGGCATGGGACAGTCCACCGGAACGGTCTCGTTCATGACGCCCAGTTATGAAATCACGCAGTCCGGTGAAAAGCTGACGATCGACGGTGTGGAGCTGGAGTTCCAGCTCACGCCGGGTACGGAAGCACCCTCCGAAATGAACACATGGTTGCCCCAGTACAAGGCACTGTGGATGGCGGAAAACTGCACCGGCACACTCCACAATCTCTACACACTGCGCGGCGCGGAGGTGCGCGACGGCGCAGCATGGGCAAGCTACATCACCGAGGCCATCTCCCTTTACGGCAAGGAGGCGGAGGTCACCTTCCAGTCCCACAACTGGCCGCACTGGGGCAATGACGTGGTGAACGACTACATGGTCAACACAGCTGCCGTGTATAAGTACATCAACGACCAGACTCTGACCTATATCAATCAGGGCTACACCAGCGACGAGATCTCCAACATGATCGAGTTGCCGGAAGCACTCAACAAGATCTGGTACACCCGCCAGTACTACGGGACCGTCGCCCACAACGCCAAGGCGGTCTACCAGAAGTTCATGGGCTGGTATGACAGCAACCCTGTCAACCTGAACCCCCTCATGCCCAGCGACAGCGCAAAAAAATGGGTGGAGTACCTGGGGGATGTTGACAAGGTCCTGCAAATGGCAAAGGCGGATTTTGACAAGGGTGAATATCAGTGGGTCGCCGAGGTCACAAACACCATCGTCTTTGCCGATCCGACGAACACCGATGCGCGGCTTCTGTGCGCCGATGCACTGGAGCAGCTGGGGTATCAGGCGGAGTCCGGCCCGTGGCGCAACGAATATCTGACCGCCGCACAGGAGCTGCGCCATGGAAACGCCAATTTTACCGCCTCCACCAAGTCTACCGGCGACATGGTTAAAGCTCTCTCCGCACCCATGCTGTTTGACTACATGGCCATTGTCATGGACAAGCAGGCGCTGGCTGACCGCGACTTCACCATGAACGTGATCCTGCCTGACGTGGGCGAACAGCACATGCTCCGCGTGAAGAACGGTGTGTTGCTGGTCTATGCAGATACCCTGTCTGATGATGCGGACGTGTCCATCACCTGCCCGAAAAACGCGCTCTTTGCGATCCTGACCAACAATCAGGAAACGGTTGCAAAGGCCGTCAAGGTCGAGGGCAGCGCAGAGCTGCTGACGCTGATGATGGAGAATATGAACCAGCTCCCGATCACCGGGACCAACCCCTTCAACATCATCGAGCCGTAACGGCTTCGCGGGGCGGTCCGTGGGAAGACCGCCCCGCTCGAGAGAAAACAGCAAGATGCTTTCAACGCAAATCAAAAGCTGTCTGTTTCTGTTGGAAACAGACAGCTTTTGTAGCCTTACGGTTGCCCTGCACACCCGAATCTGTCAGCCAACAGTAGAAAGTTGAATTACTTCCTTATCGCTGTTCACAATCCGCTGACAAAAGAGAAACTTTCAAGCGCCAGCGCTTTCGGCAAAGGGCGCTGGATAAGCGGGAGATCAAAACTCCCGATTTCTACCGTGACAAAATGCAGGCGCTGAAACGCCAACACCTCACGCGCGAAACGGTGCGCCGCCATCTGCAAAAGCAGGCGGGCGGCACGGTGCTTGGCAGCGGAGTCAGACTGCCCGACACAGTTCCTGTCTTTTCCGGTGGTATCAGACAAGCCGCGCTGGGCAGAATCCGCACGGTGCTGCAAGCTGCGCGGCTGCGGCGCTGATTGGCTCCCCGATGGGCATTTTGTTTGCTGATGAATCCGGCGACCCGAACAGCATCCGCATCGCCGAAATTGTTGCCCAAACCAATGCCGACTTCGGCGCCGCCATCAACGACATTGTGTCGGCGCATCCGGAATGCAGCGAAACCACGATGGATTACGACTACGAGGACGGTCACACTTGGGCGAGCTACTGGCCCGAAGTGCTGGCCGTCTTTGCCGTGCAGAACAACCTGAACAACGACGGCGATGTGGTCGTCATAGACGAAGGCAAGAAGCGGTTGATTCAGGACACCTTTTGGACGATGCACGAAATCCGCGCAGAGGTGGAGGAGGTGACCGTCACACCGGAACCGACCGAGGACGAACCTGACCCGGAACCGGTCACGGAGTACATTCTGCATATCACGGTCAGCAGCAAATCGGTGGACGCGCTGGCAAATCTGTACCGCTTTACGCAAGACCAGCGGGACATTTTGCACCAGCTGCTATCCGAGGAAATGCGCCCCAGCCTGCTTGCCCTGTGCGGCGGGATTGCCGTTGCGGACGGTGAATTGTGCTGGCCGTTGCCGGGACACACTTATATATCCTGCCACTTCGGGGAAATGGACTCCTTCGGCAATGCCGGGCACCGCGGCACGGATATTCCCGCGCCGGAGGGAACGCCAATCCTAGCTGCCCACAGCGGCACGGTGCTGGTCAGCGGCTGGAACGACAGCTACGGCAATCAGGTTCTGCTGGATAACGGCGCGGGCCTGTCCACGCGGTACGCCCACATGACGCAAACTGCCGTCACCGCAGGGGAAGCGGTAACGGCAGGGCAGGTTATAGGTTATGTAGGCAGCACCGGCGACAGCACAGGCAACCACCTGCATTTTGAGGTGATGCAGGGCGGGGTCAGGGTGAATCCGACTGGTTTCATTGACCCGATGTGATGGAAATCATGTCCTGTTTGTAATATCGTTCATATGAATGAGTCAGTCCTCTTCCGGGGCTGACTCTTTTTTCTTAAAGACTTATACAGTCTTAGTTTCGATTGCAGGACTCTTTTCCCCACTTAATACTTTAAGTGGTATTATGGCCTTGCAAGAAAGAAATGAGGTGAACAATTATGAGCATTACAAATGCGGCGAGAAGATTTGAACAGAGATTTGACGAAAAAGCGGAGCGCTTTATTTGGCATCATCCGCTACTTGGCTTCATCTCCATCTTTGTTGGAATGCCATTACTGGTTTTGGTGTGTGTCTGTATCAGTACGATCGTTGTCGCCCTTCCTATGGCATGGCTTTTGGGTTGGTTGTAATCTTTATCTCATCTTTAAACGCACAAAAGATGTCTAATGCCATTTTTAGAGGAAAGGTTTTATGATATTGGGAACAGCAAAAAAGGAGGATGTATCTTATGCAAATACTAATTGCACTCATAGGTGTATGTGCGGCAGCAATGCTGCTGTGGTATGTCTATATTTTAATGAAGGGAGATGATCAGGCATGAGCACCATGATTCAGTATGTTTTATACCTTGCCATTCTGGTTGTTTTGGCAATTCCGCTGGGCGCATACATAAAAAACGTCATGAGCGGCGAGAAAACTTTTTTGTCCAAAGTTCTGACACCGTGCGAAAACCTGATTTACAAGGTTACGCGTGTAGACAGAGAAGAACAGATGACATGGAAAAAATATGCGGTAAGTGTACTGACTTTTTCCGGTATCGGGCTTGTTTTTCTGTTCCTGCTTCAACTTCTGCAGGGAGTTCTTCCCGGAAACCCGCAGCATCTTTCCGGTGTGAAATGGGATTTGGCATTTAACACTTCTGCAAGTTTTATTACCAATACAAACTGGCAGGCATATTCCGGTGAATCCACATTGAGTTATCTCACGCAGGCTTTAGGTCTGACGGTTCAGAACTTTGTTTCCGCAGCCACAGGTATCGCCGTTCTATTTGCATTGATCCGTGGCTTTATCCAGGTGAAATCCTCCGGGTTGGGAAGCTTTTGGGTGGACTTGACCCGCATTGTGGTTCACATCCTGCTCCCGCTGAATCTGGTCATTTCTCTGTTGCTGGTAGGCGGCGGCGTGATTCAGAACCTGAAAAGTGCAGAAACAGTATCCCTTGTAGAACCGATTGCCGTCAGTGCAGAAGGCGAAATCCTTGAGGATGCGGTAATTGACTTAGACACCGAAACCGTCACTGTAGATGGCGAAATCGTTTCGAATGCACAGATCATCACCGAGCAGTTCGTACCGATGGGTCCTGCGGCCAGCCAGATCGCAATCAAACAGACCGGCACCAACGGCGGCGGTTATATGGGCGTCAACTCCGCACATCCTTTGGAAAATCCCAATGCCTTTACCAATCTGATCGAAATGATTTCCATTCTGCTGATTCCGGCGGCACTGTGTTTCACATTCGGTTCTGCGGTAAAGAACAAGAAGCAGGGTATTGCAATCTTTATGGCAATGTTTATCTGCCTGGTTGTTGCCTTGAGCTGCATCGCCGTTACTGAACAGGCTGGCACATCCCAGCTTGCACAAAACGGCGCAGTCAATATGTCAATGGCAGAACAGGCGGGCGGCAATATGGAGGGCAAGGAGACTCGCTTCGGCATTGCAGCGTCCTCTACCTGGGCAGCCTTCACCACCGCAGCTTCTAACGGCTCTGTAAATTCCATGCATGACAGCTACACGCCGCTTGCCGGTATGGTGACTATGCTGCTGATGCAGCTCGGCGAGGTTATTTTCGGCGGCGTGGGCTGCGGTCTTTACGGTATGCTTGCTTTTGCCATTCTGACGGTATTTATTGCCGGTCTGATGGTAGGCCGCACTCCGGAATTCCTTGGCAAGAAAATTGAGCCTTATGAGATGAAATGGTCGGTACTGGTTTGCCTTGCAACACCCATTGCAATTCTGGTCGGCAGCGGCCTTGCCGCTGTAGTACCCTCTGTCATGGATAGCCTGCATAACGGCGGTGCCCACGGTTTCTCTGAAATGCTGTATGCCTACTCATCCTGTGGCGGCAATAACGGCTCTGCCTTTGCCGGTTTCAATGCGAATACCGTATTTCTGAATGTAAGCCTGGGACTGGTGATGCTCTTTGCCCGGTTCCTGCCCATCATCGGCACACTTGCAATCGCAGGCAGCCTGGCTGGGAAAAAGAAAATTGCCACGACTGCGGGCACCTTGTCTACCACAAATGGAATGTTTGTTTTCCTGCTGATTGTTGTGGTATTGCTGATCGGTGCGCTGAGCTTCTTCCCGGCGCTTGCCCTTGGTCCGCTTGCTGAGTTCTTTGGCAGCGTTGCGTAAAGGAGGTTTACAGATATGCGTACAAAACAGAAAAGTGCTTTTGCCGACCGGAAAATGCTCGGCAGGGCAATTCAAGATTCTTTTGCAAAATTAAGTCCGAAAACACAGGCAAAAAACCCGGTCATGTTTCTGGTTTTTGTGTCTGCGATCTTGACCAGTATCCTTTGGGTGGCATCCCTGTTCGGGTTAAAAGACGCTCCAAGCGGATATACACTGGCGATTGCCATTATCCTTTGGTTTACCGTGCTATTTGCCAACTTTGCCGAGGCCATTGCAGAAGGTCGTGGTAAAGCACAGGCAGATTCTCTCCGGGCATCCCGAAAGGATGTGGACGCACATAAAATTCCCTCCGTATCGCAGAAGGACAGCGTGACTGTGGTTCCATCCGCCCTGCTGAAAAAAGGGGAACTGGTGATCGTCAAAGCAGGAGAGCAGATTCCGGCAGACGGCGAAGTCATAGAAGGTGCGGCATCTGTGGATGAAAGCGCCATAACCGGCGAATCCGCTCCTGTAATTCGTGAAGCAGGCGGCGACCGCAGCGCTGTAACCGGCGGCACCACGGTACTGTCGGACTGGATTGTTGTCAGAGTGACCAACGAAGCCGGAGAAAGCTTTCTGGACAAGATGATTGCGATGGTAGAAGGTGCTGCCCGGAAAAAGACGCCCAACGAAATTGCCTTGCAGATTTTTCTGGTAGCCTTGTCCATTATCTTTATCTTGGTGACAGTCTCTCTCTACACGTATTCCATTTTTTCTGCAAAGCTGGCGGGAATTGAGAATCCCACCTCTGTAACAACGCTGGTAGCGCTGTTGGTGTGCCTTGCGCCTACTACCATCGGTGCCTTGCTTTCCGCCATCGGTATTGCCGGTATGTCCCGACTGAATCAGGCAAATGTTCTGGCCATGAGTGGTCGTGCCATTGAAGCCGCCGGTGATGTAGACATTCTGATGCTTGACAAAACCGGAACCATCACCCTGGGCAATCGACAGGCATCGGAGTTCATTCCGGTAGATGGTGTAGACATTCGGAAACTGGCGGACGCCGCTCAGCTTTCTTCTCTGGCCGATGAAACCCCCGAGGGCAGAAGCGTCGTTGTGCTGGCAAAGGAGCAGTTTGGAATTCGTGGCAGAAGCCTTCAGGACAAGAATATGCACTTTGTCCCATTTACTGCCGTGACTCGTATGAGCGGCGTCGACTTTGACGGCAACGAAATCCGAAAAGGCGCAGCAGATGCCATGCAGAGTTATGTGACCCATGCAGGCGGAATATATTCTCCGGACTGTGATCGAGTTGTCAAGTCTATTGCGTCCAAGGGCGGCACACCTCTGGTTGTGGCTAAGAACCACAAGATTCTCGGCGTTATCTATTTGAAGGATATTATCAAGCAGGGTGTGAAGGAGAAATTCGCAGATCTGCGGAAAATGGGCATAAAGACCATTATGATCACCGGCGACAATCCGATTACTGCTGCGGCCATTGCTGCCGAGGCCGGTGTGGATGACTTCCTTGCGGAAGCAACGCCGGAAGGAAAGCTGGCAATGATTCGTGATTATCAGGCCAAGGGTCATTTGGTCGCCATGACAGGCGACGGCACCAACGACGCTCCGGCTTTGGCACAAGCAGATGTTGCAGTTGCCATGAACAGCGGCACACAAGCGGCCAAAGAAGCAGGTAACATGGTGGATCTGGACTCTTCCCCCACAAAACTGATCGACATTGTGCGCATCGGCAAACAGCTTTTGATGACACGAGGCAGCCTGACGACCTTCTCCATTGCCAACGATGTGGCAAAATACTTTGCCATTATTCCGGCGCTGTTTATGGGACTTTATCCGGGACTGTCTGCCCTGAATATTATGGGGCTGCATTCCCCGCAAAGTGCTGTCCTCTCTGCGATTATTTATAATGCACTCATCATTATTGCGCTCATTCCGTTGGCGCTGAAAGGTGTGAAATATCGTGAAGTTGCTGCCGGAAAGCTGCTGTCACGGAACCTGCTGGTTTATGGTTTGGGCGGTCTGGCGGCTCCCTTTATCTTTGTGAAACTGATTGATGTTCTGCTGGTGTTCACCGGCCTGGTATAAGAAGGGAATCTATCATGAAAACAATAAAAAGTGTATTACCAAAGGCAGGTATGATTTTTTTAATCTTTACGCTGCTGTGCGGCGTGATCTATACGGGTGTTGTCACAGGAATTGCTCAGCTTATTTTCTCGGATAATGCCAATGGAAGTATCATGGAAGTAGATGGGAAAAAATACGGCTGTGAGTTGCTGGGGCAGCAATATACGGATGAGTCCCATATGTGGGGGCGCATTATGAATATCGATGTTTCTACCTATACAGATGAAAACGGAAAGGCGCTGATGTATGCCGCCCCCTCCAACCTCTCTCCGGCAAGTGAGGAATATGCACAGCTCGTGGCAGAGCGGGTGGAAAAGCTCCGGGCTGCCGACCCGGATATGGATGAAACAGCTGTTCCGGTGGACCTTGTCACCTGTTCCGGCAGTGGGCTTGATCCCCATATTTCCCCGGCAGCAGCGGAATATCAGG
>ERZ1673697.100-NODE-100-length-132481-cov-33.887734_pt1 | contig 132481 bp, 105 predicted proteins | sample MGYA00580227_ERZ1673697 | MGnify/ENA primary metagenome ERZ1673697 (study PRJEB41218, sample SAMN15661759) | gut metagenome | host: Homo sapiens | place: Canada: London | collected 2015-08-20/2019-03-30 | study: EMG produced TPA metagenomics assembly of...
TACCCTAAGAGCAAACCACCCCTTTTAGGGGTGGTTTTGATTTCACGCCACCTTGCCTCAAATGCGACCCGCTCGCTGACTTATGCTCAACCAACGACTAGTCATTTAAGAACGTCCCCAATGACTACCCAATGAGTATGTGGGGAAACAGATTTTCCGCTCGCCGATTTCGGTCTTGAGAAATGTATATAACGACTATAACGTAGTATGAAACATATTGGAAACAATACCGAGGAGGCTGCGTTGAAGAAAAGCAATCTGGGCTATGTGCTGGTGCTGATCGCCGCGCTTATGTGGGGCAGCATCGGAATCTTTGTAAACGGCATCTCGGCCATGGGCGTTTCGTCCCAGAGCATGGCTGCCTTTCGCTTGTTGGTCGGAGCGCTTATCTTGGCGCCGGTCCTGATGTTTATGGGCTGCCGTCCGGGTGAGGGGTCTACCGTGGCTCAGGGTCCCCTGGCGCTATTCAAGGCAAGCCCCAAAGAGCTCGTCCCCTGCGCGCTTGTCGGTATCGTCGGTTTGGCCGCCGCCAACACCTGCTATTACGAGTGCATGGGCGAGGTGGGCATGTCCACGGCCTCGGTGCTGCTCTACACCTCGCCGGTGTTTGGCGTCATGCTCGGCCGCGTGCTTTATCGCGAGGACGTGACCCCCAACAAGCTCGTTGCCATTGTCTTTAACATCGTAGGCTGCGTGCTTGCAGTGACCAATGGCGACCTTTCCGGTTTTCATTTTTCGGTTTGGGGCGTCACGTCGGGCGTGATTGCGGGCTTTTGTGGTGCGTCGCTCGCGGTGTTTAGCCGGATAGCAACCAAGACGGTCCACCCGCTGGCTGTCACGTTTTGGGGCTTTGTTTTTGGCGGTGCGGTTATGGCAGCTATCGCGGCTCCGTGGCCGGATGTCGCCGCGGCAATGTCGCCACAGCTGCTGCTGTTGTTCCTTGGCTTTGGACTCATCCCCACAGCCGTGGCTTACATCTTATATATGCAGGGTCTGTCCATGGGGCTCGAGACATCGAAAGTTCCCGTCGTAATGTCTTTCGAGACGGTCGTCACCGTACTGGTGGGCATTGGTGTCTATGCCGAGCCCGCCGGCGCGATCAAAGTCCTGGGCATCGTGCTGGTGCTCGCGTCCATCCTGATCATGAACACCGACTTCTCCAAGCTGCGCAACAGTGTGTTTGTCGGTCATGTCATTGAGAGCATGACCTTTAAGCCCAACGCGTGGTGGACGGAGAAATCGCAGGACATGGATCTGTTTAAGGAGCGCACCGGCATCGCGCTGGAGCCCACCGTGCAGGAAAGCCCCTGGTACTTTGTGCGATAGAGGATTGCGCGCAGGGTCTGACCTCGGGTTATCCAGCCAGCGCCGGCCTACCCAGCCCCAACGTTTCAAGTACGTTAAACCCGTCAACGGTCGATTTTCACCCGCGAACGGTCTTTATACTAATTAGCAATATCCGCAACGTATAAGACGTTATAATGACCATAACGAAAAGGAGGAGGCAAGATGAATCAGATCATTCTCGCATCTCATGGCGGCCTGGCCGCAGGCGCCAAAGACACGCTCGAGATGGTTCTCGGCGACGTGTCGAACGTCCACGTCGTGTCGCTTGCTCGTGACGACAAGGAGCCCATCACCAATAAGGTTGAGGCTATGATCGCCACGTTCAACGCGGGCGACACCGTCTATGTGCTGACCGATATGCTCGGCAGCTCGGTCAACAACAACATGGTCGAGCTTTCCAAGAACGGCACGAAGTTCACGGTTGTCAGCGGTTTCAACATCCCGTTGGCACTGACGCTCGCTATGAGCCCCGTCCCCGTCAAGGGCGCCGAGCTCGCGGCCCTCATCAACGAGGCCCGCACCGGCCTGACCAACCCCAACGCACCGGTCGAGGCTGCCGCGGCTCCCGCCAAGAAGGCCAAGGCGTCTCGTCACAGCTCCGGTCCCGCCAAGATCGTCCTCGCACGTCTTGACTACCGTCTGCTGCACGGCCAGGTCGTCTTTACCTGGACCACCAAGGTTCAGGCCGAGCGCATCATCGTCGTCGACAACGCTGCCGCCAACGATGACATCAAGAAGGGCGCTCTTAAGCTGGCCAAGCCCCAGGGCGTGCGCCTGAACGTCTTCACCGTCGAGCGTGCCCTCGCCAAGATGGACAAGCTCAACACCCTCGGCGAGCGCGTCATGTTCGTCTTTGGCAACACTGCCGAGATGTTGCAGTTCTGCCAGGGCTACAAGCTCGACGCCATCAATCTGGGCGCCACCGCCAACCACGACGGTGCCGATCAGGTCGGCGGCAAGGACAGCTCCGTCTTCCTCGACGCCACCCAGAAGGCCGACGTCAACCAGCTGCTCGACATGGGCATCAAGCTCTACGTCCAGCAGACCCCTACGTATCAGAGCGTCGACATCGACGCCAAGCTGTAATCAACCAGGCTTTTGCCTGACTGAAAGGAGAAGGGTATGAATACGTTCATCAGTGCGGTGCTCGTCGGCCTCGTCGGCGTGTTCTGCATGTGGGACTCCCGCCTGCTCGGTCGTCTTAACTTCGAGCAGCCCTCGTTGGCGCTACGCTCGTCGGTCTGCTGCTGGGCGATGTGCCCACCGGCCTTGCCGTCGGTGCCGCCGTCGAGCTCGTGTCCATGGGCCTGGTGCAGGTCGGCGCCGCCGTTCCGCCCGATATGGTCCTGGGCGGCATCGTGGCCGCTGCCTTTGCGTGCCTGACCGATGCTTCCGCCGAGACCGCCATGACGATCGCCATCCCGGTCGCCGTCCTGGGTCAGCTCCTCGGCATCGTGTTCCGTTCCATCATCGCCGCCCTTACCCATGTGGCAGATAGCGCGATCGATAACGGAAAGTTCAAGACCGCCTACCGCATGCACATCTGCGCCGGCTCCGGTCTGTACGCCGTCATGTACTTCCTGCCGATCTTCCTCGCCGTCTTTGTTGGCACCGACCTGGTTCAGGCCATCGTCAACATGGTTCCCGAGTGGCTGTCCACTGGTCTTAACGTTTCGACCAAGATCATGACCGCCTACGGCTTGGCCCTGCTGCTCACCATGATGATCAAGAAGGGTATGACTCCGTTCCTGTTCATCGGTTTCCTGCTCGCCGCTTACCTCAACCTGTCCGTCATCGCGGTCGCTCTGATCGGTGTGTGCCTGGCTGTCGTCTTCATGGGCTTCAAGTTCAACGGTTCCCATGCAGCCGCCGGTGTCGATTCCGACTACGATCCGCTCGAAGACGACGAAGACTAAGGAGGAACACACTATGGCAACCGCAACCAAGGACGTGTCCCTGAACAAGAAGGTCAGCCAGTTCTTCTGGCGCTCCTGGGCCATCCAGGCCTCTTGGAACTACGAGCGTCAGATGAACATGGGCTTCCTCTACGGCATGGTTCCCACGCTCGACCGCCTCTATCCGGATGAGTCCGACCCCAAGCAGCTCGCTGCTAAGAAAGAGGCTTACCACCGTCACATGGCGTTCTACAACTGCACCCCGCAGACGAGCGCTTTCATCCTGGGCCTCGCCGCCTCCATGGAGGAGGAGTACGCCAAGGATCCCGAGAACTTCGATCCCGATTCGATCAACGCGGTCAAGACCTCCCTCATGGGTCCGCTTTCCGGCATCGGTGACTCCTTCTTCCAGGGCACCATCCGCGTTATCGCCTTTGGTCTGGGCGTTCAGCTGGCTCAGCAGGGCTCCATCATGGGCCCGATCCTGGCCATGCTCATCTCCTTCCTCCCCTCTGTGCTAATCACTTGGTTCGCAGCCAAGATGGGCTATCAGGGCGGTCATGAGTACCTGAGCAAGCTTCAGGGCGGCGACCTCATGGAGAAGCTCATGTATGTCTGCGGCATCGTGGGTCTTATGTCCGTGGGCGGCATGATCGCTACGCTGATCGGCGCCACCACCCCGCTGCAGTTCGCTGAGGGCACTGTCGTGATCCAGGACATCCTGGACGGCATGATGCCCCAGATGATCTCCCTTGGCCTCACTGGCCTTATGTACTGGCTCATCAAGAAGAACGTCAACACCGGTTGGCTTCTCGTGATCGCCATCGTGGGCGGCATCGCCCTCTCCGCGGCCGGCATCCTGGCCTAGTCGCGACTAAGCGCCTAACCGCTTTCCCCCGGGGGCCTGCCTGGCATCCCATACCCCAGGCAGGCTTCCATCCCTATACGTGACAAAGGGCAGTCCCTTTGTCACATCCTCAACGGGCCGGCGACTCGGTCCAAACCACGGTAACCCTGCGAGCGCCCGGCAATGTGGCGCCGCAAAAATCGAAAGGAATGTGTCAGATGTACGAGATCGACCTTAACCTCCCTAAGCAGATCGTCGCTGACGTCCTGTCCAACCACGAGATCCACAGCGTCGCCTTCGTCGGCTGCGGCGCCTCCATGTCCGACCTTTACCCCGCCAAGTACTTCCTGGCCAACAACACGGACAAGCTGAACGTTCAGATCTTCACCGCTAACGAGTTCAACTACGACACGCCTTCCTGGGTCAACGAGCACACCTTCGTGATCACCTGCTCCCTCGGTGGCTCCACGCCCGAGACCGTCGAGGCCAACAAGACCGCCAAGAAGCACAACTGCCCGGTCGTCTCCCTCACCAACAAGGCTGGCTCCGCTCTGACCGTCGACGCCGACCATGTCATCGTTCACGGCTTCCACGCCAACTACGCTGCCAAGTGCGAGAAGCCCGGCTATGCCATCGCTCTTGCTGTCGAGATCCTTCAGCAGACCGAGGGCTATGACCACTACGAGGACATGATCACCGGCCTCACCAACGTCTTCGATCTCTGCGAGAACGCCGCTCAGCACTGCAAGAAGCTCGCCAAGAAGTTCGCCGAGGACTTCAAGGACGACAAGATGATTTACTTCATGGCTTCCGGTGCCTCCGAGAAGATGGCTTATTCTCACGCCGCCTTCCTGTTCACCGAGATGCAGTGGATCGACGCCGCCGCCTACAACACCGGCGAGTACTTCCACGGCCCGTTCGAGGTTTCCACCGAGGGTAAGCCCTACGTCTTCTTCATGTCCGATGGCGCCACCCGTCCGATGGACGCCCGCGCCCTCACCTTCCTTAAGCGCATGGGCGCCAAGGTCGCTCTGATCGACTCCAAGGACTACGGCCTGGCTGACGCCGTGCCCGCGAGCGTCGTCACCTACTTCAACCCGCTGCTGCACCTTGCCGTTATGCGTGAGTACGGCAACCAGATCGCCGAGGCCCGTCAGCACCCGCTGACCATGCGTCGCTACATGTGGAAGCTTTCCTACTAATCACAAGTAAGTAGACCTTACGGGTTGATTGAGAGGGGATGGGGTTTGCGCCCCGTCCCCTTTTTGCTCTGGGGAGAGCGTGTCTGTCGCGTCGCAAAGCCCCAGATAAGACCTACCAAAATAAACCTGTCCCTTTTTGGCAGGTGGGGAGGAGATGCGTATGATCAAGGCAGTGCTGTTTGACATGGACGGCGTGCTGGTCGATACCGAGTGGTTCTACAACCGTCGCCGCGTGGCGTTTATGGAAGAGAAGGGGTTCCACTTTGACGAGATTCCCGATCTTTCGGGGTCTAACGAGCCTGCCATTTGGGAGGCGCTGGTGCCCGACGATGTTGAGCTGCGCGAGCGCCTGCGCGTGGAGTACAAGCAGGTCTACAGCCCGGACCACCCCGTTCCGTATGCCGAGCTGCTCAACAAGCAGACGGAGCCGGTGATGCGCGAGCTGCACGAGCGTGGCGTGAAGTGCGCTATCGCGAGCTCGTCCTATCGCGAGCTGATCGACGAGCTGGTGGATATCGCCGGTATCGCCGACGTGCTGGACTACACCATCAGCGGCCACGAGTGCAGTGCGTTTAAGCCCGATCCCGAGATCTACCTGCGCGCCATGGAGGCGCTGGGGGTGGAGCCCGCCGAGTGCTTGGTTATCGAGGATTCGCCTTTGGGTATCGAGGCCGGCAAGCGCTCCGGTGCCCGCGTCCTGGCGCTGCGTCCGCACGAGGGCGTCAACCTGGACCAGTCCGCCGCCGACGTTGTCATCGACAACCTGACCGACATCCTACCTGCCATTTAGGGACAGGTTTATTTTGGCAGGTTTTATCTGGACAAACGCCGAATTCGCCGTGAAGGGATCGCTCTCTTCACGGCGTTTTTCTTTTGAGTGGCCTCACGGTCCTTCTGATGGTTGTCGAGAGCGGGTGAATTGAAGCGCCCTTGCACACTCCATGCTACAATCGCCGACATGCCCCATAACTATATCTGCCTTCGAAAGGAGCCTGCGTGGCGAACGCCATCGATCAGCTCACGGACCGCGTGCTCGTGCTCGGCCGCCTCACCATCGTCCGCCGCGCCATCACCGCCGTGGCGGTCACCATTTCCGCCGTTCTCCAGACATTCCTGATCCAGGCGTTCATTCGGCCCGCCGACCTGCTTCCGAGCGGTCTTACCGGCGTCGCGGTCCTACTCGATCGCGTTACCTCGCTGGGCGGCGTCCACATCGACATCTCACTCGGCATGCTCGCGCTCAACATCCCCGTGGCGCTCCTATGCTGGAGCGGCATTAGCAAGCGCTTTGTCATCTTCTCGATGATGCAGGTCGTGCTCTCGTCGCTGTTCCTCAACATCTTTCACTTCGCCCCGTTTTTGGGCGACAAGATTATGCTCATCATTTTTGGCGGCGTGGTCTCGGGTCTGGGCGCTGCCATCGCGCTTAAATCCGGCGCATCCACCGGCGGCACCGACTTTATCGCGCTGTGGGTTTCCAACCACACGGGCAAGACCATCTGGGGCGTCATCTTTGGTTTCAACTGCTTTATCCTGGCGATCTTTGGCTTTATGTTTGGCTGGGACAAGGCGGCGTACTCCATCGTGTTCCAGTTTATTTCGACCAAGACCATCGACAGTTTCTATCGTCGCTACGACCGCGTGACGCTGCAGATCACGACGCGCAAGGCAGATGAGGTCATGACCGCCTATGTTGACCATTTTCAGCACGGCATTAGCTGCGCCGAGGTCATTGGCGGATACAGCCGCGAAAAGATGTACTTGCTGCACACCGTTGTCTCGACCTACGAGAGCCAAGACATTATCAAGCTGGTGTGCGACATTGATTCCGGCGCCGTGATCAATGTGTTCCACACGCTCAACTTTGTGGGCGGCTGGTGGGGCGGTCATGTTGACGAGCCCATGCCCACGGCCGTACCCGACCCCGACAAGCCCGCGCGCATGGCCAGCAGGCAGGCGCGCCTCAGCGAACAGGACAGCCTGCAGCAGGATGACGGCAAGTAGGGTTTTGGCTTTTTGCCGGTCAAGCGCAGCCCATTCGAATTAGCCCCCCCGAAAGTCCCGTTGCTTTCGAGGGACTCTCGTTTGACCAGATAAAACCTACCAAAATAGACCTGTCGCTTTTTGGTAGGCAGGGCGTATCGTTTTATCGTTATGATGTATCATAGAGCTAGACGTTATATACGTATTAGTAATTTCGATATTTTGATAGGAGCGATCAGATATGCCCGCGACCAAAAATGCACCGCTTTACCAGCAGATTTACGACGAAATCAAGGATGCGATCGAGAAAGGTGTTTATGCACCCAGGGAGCGTATTCCGTCCGAGCTCGAGCTAGCCGAGCAGTACGAGGTGAGCCGCATTACGGTGCGCCGCGCCGTCGAGGAGCTGTGCTCCGATGGCTACCTGGTTAAGCAGCAGGGCCGTGGCACCTTTGTTTCCACGCCGCACATCAACCGTCAGTTCCACGCCTCGACGCTGCAGACGTTTACCGCGCTGTGTGCCGACAATGGCATGAAGGCCGGTGCACATGTGGTCGATCGCCAGATTGTTCCGGCGCGCCAAAACGAGATGGAGTTCTTTGGCCTGCAGAAGGGCGCGCTGCTGCTGCATATCAAGCGCGTGCGCACGGCCGACGGCGAGCCCATCTTTGAGGAGAACATCTTTGTGCCGTTTGACGCCTACCGTGAACTGTTGACAGCCGACCTTGAGGACAAGTCGATTTTTGCCGAGGTCGGGCGTGTTGGCGGAACCCCGATTGTCTCGGCTGGCTACCGTACGGTCGAGGCCGTTCGCGCCAGCGCTGAGCAGGCGGCCGAGCTGGGCATCGCTCCACACGATCCGCTGCTCAACCTGCGCGCCGGCTTTATCGGTCCCAATGGCGAGCCGGTCTTGCTCGGCAAACAGTATTACGTGGGCAGCCGCTACGTCATGGTCATATAAGTTACGTGGTTTTACCAAATCGCGTAACGGCTCGACGCTGCGCCTTTGGTTCCGCCGTTCTAACGAACGGCGGACCGGTCGACGCTGCAAACGCCCCTAAGCGGCAATCTGACGTTCAATCGTCGGTCGCGTACCGAAGTACGCTTCCCTCCTCTTTCACGTCACCTTGCTCGCTTAGGGGCGTTTTCGCTGACTTATGCTCAACCTGCGGGGTTTCCGCGCTTGTCAAGAATGTCCCCAATGACTATCCACCGTTTTTGGCCTGTGTACGGGCTCAAAGTGGGAGATTATCCACGCTCGTTCCCATCGGATTACATTGCCCGTGGCCGGCAGCCGTGCGGCACCGGTCCGCGTGGCGGCGTATAATCGGCGGCAGATGACTCGGACGTTAGGAAACCATGACCGATAGCATGCAGCAGATGGCGCTCGATACGCTCGGCGCCTATTTTGGCTACACCTCGTTTCGCCCGGGGCAGGACCGCATGGTCGATGCGATCCTTGCCGGCCGCGATGCGCTGGGCGTTATGCCCACGGGGGCCGGCAAGTCCATTTGCTACCAGGTGCCCGCGCTCATGCTGCCCGGTATCACCTTTGTGGTGAGTCCGCTGCTGTCGCTTATGGAGGATCAGGCCCGTGCATTGCTCGCGGCGGGTGCGCGACCCAGCTATCTCAACTCCAGTCTTACTCCGGCCCAGCAAAACACCGTGCTCAAGCGGGCGCGCGAGGGCCGCTACCAGCTTATGTACGTGGCGCCCGAGCGTCTGCTCGAGCCGCGCTTTTTAGCTTTTGCGCGGGAGGCCGCGGCCGCCGCCGGCATTGGCGTGCCGCTCGTGGCCATTGACGAGGCCCACTGCGTAAGCCAGTGGGGCCAGGATTTCCGTCCCGCCTACCTGCAGATTCGCGAGTTCATCGATTCCCTGCCGCAGCGCCCCATCGTGGCGGCCTTTACCGCTACGGCGACCGAGCGCGTGCGCGCGGACATTCAGCAGATGCTCGGCCTGCGAAACCCCGCGACGGTGGTGACGGGCTTCGATCGCAAGAACCTCTACTTTGGCTGCGAGGAGATGGGCGACAAGGCCAAGGCCGCGTGGGTGCGCGACTATGTGATCGCACATTCGAGTGAAAGCGGCATCGTGTATTGCTCGACTCGCAAGACCGTCGATGCGCTGGCAAGCGAGCTTGCCGAGGCGCTGGGCTCCAGCGGCATTCGCGTTGGCCGCTACCATGCCGGCATGGGCAACGACGCCCGCCGGCAAAGCCAGCGCGCCTTTATCGACGACGATATCCAGGTAATGGTTGCCACCAACGCCTTTGGCATGGGTATCGACAAGCCCAACGTGCGCTACGTGATTCACAACAACGTGCCCGAGAGCATCGAGGCGTACTACCAGGAGGCGGGCCGCGCCGGCCGCGATGGAGACCCAGCCAGCTGCCATTTGCTGTGGAACGGCAACGATTTTCGCATGCGTCGCTTTTTGATCGATCGCGGCGATGCTGCCGACGAGGCGCTCGATGACGAGCAACGCGCGTGGGCGCTCCAGAATCGATACCGCCTGCTCAGCCAGATGGAGGGCTACTGCAATACCACCGGCTGCCTGCGCGAATACATGCTGCGCTACTTTGGCGACGAGGCTGCGGCCGAGCATACCGCCGCAGCCGGTGCTAGCGGTGCCGCCACGGACGACGCCGAGGGCTGCGGCAACTGCAGCAACTGCCTCACGCAGTTCGAGGTCGAGGACGTCACCGATATGGCCCGCGCCGCCGTGCGCTATGTGGCTACGCGTCCCATGCGTTTTGGCAAGTCGCTGATCGCCGACGTGCTCCACGGCGGCAACACCGAGCGCATTCGCCAGATGCATCTGGACGAGGACCGCGGCTACGGTGAGCTGTCGAGCGAATCGGTCGGGCGCATCAAGGACATCATCGGGCAGCTGTGCGGCCGCGGTTATTTGGCAACCTCACAGGGACAGTACCCGGTCGTGGGACTGGGCCCGCGTGCCGGCGAGGTCGAGGACGAGGCGTTTGCCTTTACCGTTAAGCGTCGTGCATCCAAGCGCAAGGCCTCGGCCCGCGCCCTCCGTGCGGTGGATCTGCTGCGCGAGGAGGCCGAGTTGGATCAGCGCCCGCGCGTGGGCGACGATGCCGAGCTGTTCGAGCGCTTGCGTGCACTCCGCAAGGAGATTTCGATCGAGCTGGAGATGGCGCCGTACATGGTCTTCTCCGATAAGGCCCTGCGCGGTCTGTGCCGCCTGCGCCCTCAGATGCGCGACGAGCTTATCCGGGTCAACGGCATTGGCGAGAAAAAAGCCGACGCCTTTGGCGAGCAGTTTATGGCGGCGATTGAAGAGTTTGAATCCGAGCATGCACGGGATGGAGCGTAACGATGGTAGCCGATAGCAAGACCGACCGTATTGACGTGTCCGCCGTGCCGCTGTACCAGCAGGTTATGGACGACCTAAAGGGCGAGATCGCGCGTGGCGTGTACGCTGCCGGCTCGCGCATTCCTTCCGAGATGGAGCTCGCGAAGTCCTACGGCGTGGGGCGCATTACCGTGCGTCGCGCCATTGAGGAGTTGTCGCGCGCGGGATATCTCAACCGTCAGCAGGGGAGGGGCACGTTTGTGTGTGCGCCCAAGCTCAAGCGCAAGATTGTCCAGAAAGGCGACGTCCAGAGTTTTACCGAGGCCTGCGCTGCCAACGACATGGCGGCCGGAGCGCGCCTGGTGTCGCGCACGGTGGTTGCGGCGACGCGCGAGGACGCGGCGTTTTTTGGCGTGGAACCCGGCTGCGAGCTCATCGTGGTCGAGCGCGTGCGCACGGCCGATGGCGTGCCCGTCATGCTCGAGAACAACGCCTTTGTGCTGGCCGACCATCCCTATCTGCAGCAGCTTGCCGACGAGGACCTCGCCGACAATTCGATTTTTGCTCTCGTTGCCGTGCATTCGGGCCGCGCACCGCTCAAGTCCGATCCCTGTACCGTGGAGATCGCGCTCGCCGATGCTCAGACGGCCCCGCTGTTGGAGGTGCCGGTCGGCGAGCCGCTCTTTTATATGGAGGCGTACTTTACCGATGCGGACGAGCGGCCCTTGCTGCTCGGGCGCCAAAAGATCGTGGGGTCGCGCTACGTGTTCGACATCTAACGTCCATAGATAGAACAATACAGAACAAGTTTGGTGAAATGAATTCACCTGCGACAGCTTGCGTGCTATAAATAGGACAACATAGAACGACCGCAGGTACGAGCTGTCGCCGCTCAAAGCCGCCACACAGGGAGGAATGTCACCGTGAACGCACACGATCTGGTTCAGGAAATTATCGAGCGCAAGGGTAAGATCGAGAATGTCTTTTGGATCGCCTGCGGCGGTTCGATGATTGACCTTATGCCGGCCAATGAGCTGCTCAAGCGCGAGGCAACCACGTTTACTTCGACGGTCTACACGGCGCGCGAGTTTTGCCTTATGGCCCCCAAGAGTCTAGGGCCGAAGTCGCTCGTCATCGCCTGTAGCCACAGCGGTAACACGCAAGAGGTCGTCGACGGCTGCGAGATGGCGCTGGCCGCCGGTGCCGAGGTCGTGACTATGACTGACTACGCGGGCTCCAGGATCGATAACGGCAAGTGGACCACCTGGGTTTACCCGTGGGGCAAGGGCGAGTCGCAGGCCGAAGTTCCGCAGGGCATCGGCGCTCTGATCGCCGCCGAGCTGCTCGACCAGCAGGAGGGCTACGAGGCGCTCGCCGACATGTACGCCGGCCTTAAGCAGATGGACGCACTGCTGCCCGCTGCCCGCGAGAAGGTCAACGCCGAGCTGGGCGATCGCTTTGCCGAGCTCTGCCAGCAGCACAAGTTCTTCTATATCCTGGGTTCCGGCCCCAACTTTAGCCAGACCTACGCCATGGCCATCTGCTCGCTCATGGAGATGCAGTGGCAGCACTGCTGCTACATCCACTCCGGCGAGTATTTCCACGGTCCCTTCGAGGCTACCGAGCCCGGCGTGTTCTACTTTGTGCAGCTTGGCGCTGGCGAGTGCCGCCCCATGGAGGAGCGCGCACTGGCATTTCTCAACACGCACACCGATACAGTCATGGTGCTCGATGCGCTTGAGTACGGCGTGGGCGAGGTGCCTGCCAGCGTGCGTTCGTACCTGGAGCCGATCTTCTTCTATGCGATGAGCTGTGAGCTGCGCGCCGCCCGCGGCAAGGTGTTCGATCACAGCCCCGAGGTTCGTCGCTACATGGGCATCGAGCAGTACTAAGTAACGGGAAAAGCATTCACCTTCGATTCGCAAGTGAACAGCGTGCGTAAAAAGCGGGCCGCGCCGGTGGGTTTCCGGCGCGGCCCGCTTTGCATGGCGTCCGTATGAGCGAGGTGTCGCGGCAACCGACGCTTACTTGGCGTCGTAGGCCTCGGCGTCCCACCAGTCGAGCTGGGCGATGTTGTCGCGGATGTGCTGGCAGCTCTTGTGGAAGCCCTCGAGCTCGTGCTCGGACAGGTCCAGCGTGTAGACCTCCTCGACGCCCTCGGCACCGATCACGCACGGCAGGGAGGTGAAGATGCCCTCCTCGCCATACTGGCCGGTCATGAGCGTGGAGGCGGAAAGCACGGCGTGCTCGTTATGCAGCACGGCGGCGCAAACGCGCGCGGCGGAGTTGGCGACGGCGTACTCGGTGCACTGTTTGCCCTGGTAGGTTACGTAGCCGCCCTTGCGCGCGAGCTCCTCGACCTCCATGTGGTCAAAGGCGTACTTGTCGGGGTTCTCGGCCTGAAGCTCGTTAAGGCTCTTGCCGGCGATGGTTGCGGCCTTAAAGGCGGCCAACTGGCTAAAGCCGTGCTCGCCGATCATGTAGGCGTCGATGGACTTGGGGCTCACGCCGACCTTCTTGGAGATCTCGGTGCGCAGGCGGGCGGAGTCCAGGCCGCAGCCCGAGCCGATGATCTTCTTGGGATCGTAGCCGGTCAGGTGCCACAGCTCGGTGCACACGACGTCGCAGGGGTTGGAGATGCTCACGAAGATGCCGTCAAAGCCGGCGTCGACGATGCGCTTGGCAAAGGTGCGGGCGGCGTCGGTGGTAAAGAACAGCTCGCCGTCGCGGTTGCCGGCGGCCAGCGCGACCTTGCCGGCGGCGTTGACGATGACGTCGCAGCAGGCAAGCTCCTCGTAGTGGTCGTAGCAGTTGACGATCTTGGTGTTGTACGGGACAAACGAAAGGGAGTCGCGCAGGTCCTGGACCTCGGACGTCACCTTGGCCTCGTTGATATCGCACAGGTACAGCTCATCGGCAATGCCCTGCATGAGCAGACTGTTGGCAACATGTGCTCCTACGTGGCCCTGGCCGACCACACCGATCTTACGCGTCTGGTACATATACGTATCCTTTCGGCCGAGTTTTTCGCGTCGAACCATTGTAGCCTCCTGCCGTCACTTTGCTAGGCTAAAGCGCCATAGATTTTTGGGCATGCCTTAATCTCTACTTTTGGCTGTTTTGGACCACTGACGGTATCGCTGGGCGATGCACTCGCGCGGATGGGGCCGGTCGTTGTACCATAGCTGCAACTGACTCGTAAGGAGCATCCATGCCCATTCGCATCCCCGACGCCCTCCCTGCCGCCGCGCAGCTCGAGAGCGAGAACATCTTTGTCATGACCGAGTACCGCGCGCTGCACCAGGACATCCGTCCGCTGCGCGTGCTCATCCTCAACCTCATGCCCACCAAGATCGCCACCGAGACGCAGATCATGCGCAAGCTCTCCAACACGCCGCTGCAGGTGGAGGTGGACCTGCTGCGCACCAAAACGCACGAGGCCACGCATGTGAGCGCCGGCCATCTGGAGACGTTCTACCGCACGTTCGACGACATCCGCGACATCCACTACGACGGCCTGATCATCACGGGTGCCCCGGTGGAGCAGATGCCGTTCGAGGAGGTCGACTACTGGCCCGAGCTCTGCCAGATCATGGATTGGTCCACCACGCACGTACACTCTACGCTGCACATTTGCTGGGGCGCGCAGGCCGGCCTGTACCATCATTACGGTATTCAGAAGCACGACCTGCCGGCAAAGGCGAGTGGCGTGTTCGAGCATTATCTGGTGAAGCCGCAAAGCCCGCTGGTCCGTGGCTTTGACGACCGTTTCTATGCCGTGCATTCGCGCAACACCGATGTGCGCCGCGAGGACGTGGAAGCCGAGCCGCAGCTTGAGGTCGTGGCCGTGTCCGACGAGGTGGGCCTGTACATCGTCAAGTCGACCGACAGCCGCCGCTTCTTTGTCTTTGGCCATCCCGAGTACGATACCGACACGCTGCGCCTGGAGTACGAGCGCGACGTGAAGCGCGGGCTCAACCCCCAGGTGCCGGCGCATTACTTCCCAGGTGACGACCCCACCGCCGAGCCGCGCAACGTCTGGCGCAGCCAGGCTCAGCTGTTCTACACCAACTGGCTCAACTACTACGTCTACCAGACCACGCCCTACGACCTGGCCCGCGCCGGCGAGGAGCACTAGGCTACGGCCGCGGTTGCGGTTGTGGCTTCGGCTGCGGCGTGACGAGCGTGGATTTTCGGATGCTCATCTTGCGGGTGCGATACAACGGCGGTTAGGCGCTGATGATGTGGGGTAGCGGCAGGTCGTGGGTGTCGGTGGGAACGTGGTCGACACGCTGCTCGTCAAAGGCGATGCCGATGATTTGGCATGCGGGCGAGAGCGTGGGCAGGTAGCGGTCGTAGCAGCCGCCGCCATAGCCCAGGCGCGCGCCGGTGTGGTCGAAGGCTACGAGCGGCACGACGATCATATCGAGTGCCTCGGCAGGCACGATAGGAAAGCGGCTGCTGTCGACGTCCGTGGCTGCGAAGGCCCGCGTAGGGTGGGCGATAAACGGGGCCTCGGACGCATCGCCGGCAGCAACTGCCCGCATGCACATGCGCTGGCCACAAGCCACGGTGTCAGCTGCCGAGAACATGCACGGATAGGCCACGCGCCAGCCGTGTTTTGCGGCCGCTGCGGCAAACGCGGCAGGATCTGCCTCGGAGCCCATGGCGGCATAGACGGCAACGGTGCGCGGGGCCACGGGACCCGAGCCGCCCAGCAACTCAACGAGCCGCGCGCATACAGCAGCAGACTTTGCCGCCCGCATATCCAAATCTAGATCGTCGCGCCGGGCAATTACCGCCCGCCGCAAATCGGCCTTATCCATCCCGGCCCCTCTCTCAAACCTACCAAAAAGGGACAGGTTTATTTTGGTAGGTTTTATCTGGTCAAATGTCGAAACCACCACGCAAACCATCGCAAGGGGAGCAGCTCATGGACACCTTCGTGGGTTTTGACGAAGAGTGGGTGTTCGCGGCGGTTTGTCTCGATCTGTAACAGTAACTTGGCAAAAATGGGCCTAGCTGTTATAGATCGAGACAAAGGGCCGGCGTCATCCGAAAACGTCTCGATTTGTAACATCTGGAGCCAATATTCCCGCCTAGATGTTACAGATTTAGACAAACTGGTGTGACGGGCTGAGCTGCCCCGCCCAAGCAGCGGCAAAAGAAAAGGTAGATTTTCAGGCATGTCCCAAAAATCTACCTTTGCTGTGCGTTAGCCCAGCAGGTCGATGACGTTGAAGCCGGCGTTGCTCTTGGCGATGACGTCTCGGCCGCCAAAGACGCAGGTGGGCGAGACGGCTGCGATGCGCGTCACGTCGGCGCCGAGCGAGCGCAGCTCACCGGGCGTGGCGGCGAGCATCTGGGCGCGGCGCTCCCGGCGTGCATGCGGATCGAGTCCGGCCAGGTAGGTTGTGTTGCGGCGTTTGGTGAGCGCGTACGGCTTCACCGGCGCATCCATGCTGCTCACGCAGCTCACGATAAAGCCCTCAAAGGCTGCCTCGTCGGGCTCAAAACCGCCGAGCCATTCGCCTGCGCGCGCCACGCGCTCAATCGAGGGGTCGATTGCCGGGTCGCGGTAGGTGTAGAACGCCGCCTGACGCTCGCCTGCCGCGCGGAATCCGCAGCCGTACGCCCCGCCTTTCACGCGGATCTCGTTCCACAGGTAGTCGTAGGAGAGCGCGTTGGCGGCAACCGCCCAGGCGCCCGTCACGTCAAAGCCCAGGCGCCGCGGGTCGCATGCGCTTGCCGCAAAGCAGATGTCGCTGGGGATGACAAAAGCCTCGTGGCGGTCGCACGGCGTCGGCACCACGAGCGTGTCGCGGCCGGCAACAGCACCGTCGCCCGCGCCCAACCCCAGGTCGCCCGCGGCGGCCCAGTACGCGTCAAAGTCCTCATCGCTGCCGGTAAAGCTCGCCAGACAGCCATCGGACACAAAGATGCGGCCTGCCAGCTCGGCAAGCTTGGCGCGCAGGTCGTCCAGGCGCTCATCAAAGTGGTCGAGCAGATCGCGCAGGAACAGGTAGAAGTCCACGCCCGAAAGCTGCTCGCGCACCACGGCCGAGGGCGAGCTGTAGCTCATCGCGCGGCCAAGCGCCGCCGAGTGACCGTTGTTGATAAAGCCCTGCTCAAGCCCAATGCGAATCTGCGTGAGCACGTCGCGCACGCGGTCGGCGTCGGCATCGAGCAACAGCGTGCTCGACCACACCTCGCGCGGCAGGCTCGCCAGCGCATCGATCTTTTCGGACAGGGCGCCGGCGCTCACCAGCAGGTAGGGGCGCACGCCGTCCACGTCGGGCTGGGTCATGACCTCGGTCGTAAAGCTCAAAAAGCCCAGCTTGCCGGCGATAAGGTTGTCGAGCTCCTCGGCCGAGTGTTCGCTCGTGGGTAGCTGTTTGAGCAGGCGGCAGAGCAGGGTCACATAGGGCAGGTCTTCAAACGCGACGCGGCTCAGGTCGAAATACTGCATGGCGTAGGCCAAGCGGTTGGTGGGGATGCCGTGGCGCAGGCAGGGGATGGGCGCGGTCGTGTCCACGACCAGCGGCGGCTCGGGGCGCGCCTCGCCAATGTCGGACACGCGCAGGCGTGGCAACGTGGCCTTGGCCTCGGGCGCGTCATCCGCCTCCTGCGCGGCGCGCAGCGCAGCCGTGCGCTCGACCACATCGGCCAGCTCGGCATCGGTCATGGCATCGCGCTTGGCTGCCAGCTCGGCGGCCTCGGCACTCTCCGCACCCTCGGCGGCATCCACCGGCACCAGCTCGACCAGCGCCATGTGGTCGTTTTCCAGCACGAGCTCGCGCAGCAGGTCCTCAAAGTAGCTGCCGTCCAGCTCGCCGCGCAGCTCCTCGTACACCGGGCCGTACTTGAGCGCCAGCGTCGCGGCGTCGTCATCGTAGAGCCAGGTGCTCAGCGCGTCGCACGCAATGGCCACGCCGTCGGCGATACCGTAGTCGCGCTGGCGCAGGTCGTATTCGTTGCTGCTGATGATGGCCTCCAGGCGCTCGCGCGGAACGCCGTGCTCGCACAGGTCGCGGCAGGCGTCCTGGAACACGCGGCGCAGCTCGCGCGCCACGCCGGGCTGCGCGTTTTGCAGCATGATGATCTCGTAGGGCTGCAGGCTCTCGGCCGCGGTGTAGCTCACCACGTTGCCGCCCAGGCCGGCGGCAAGAATGGCCTTCTTAACCGGCGCCTCGTTGGAACCCAGCAGTGCCTCGAACAGGATGTCCGCCGCGATCGTGCGCTTGCGGTCGAGCGCGCTGCCCAGCACAAGACCCTGGCCCACCAGGGCGTTCTCGGGCGTGGTGGCCATCTCGATGCGCTTGTACTCGCAGGTCACGGGCGCCTGCACGACCAGCGGATTGGGCGCCAGCGTGGACGGGTCCTCGCCGGCGGCGACGGCTGCGTCCATGCGGCGACTCGCGGCACTCGGCTGCGACAGATAGCGCTCGTCCAAAAAGGCCAGCGCGCGGTCCACGTCCAGGTCACCGTAGAGCGTGATGTAGGAGTTGGAAGGATTGTAGTGGCGCGCGTGCGTGTCCAGGAACTGCTCGTAGGTGAGCGCAGGGATCGCGCGCGGGTCGCCGCCGCTCTCGTGCGCATAGGCGGTGTCGGGATAAAGCGCGGCGTTGACGGCATCGTCCAGCACGCTCATGGGGTCGGACAGCGCGCCCTTCATCTCATTGAAAACCACGCCGTTATAGCGTAGCGTTCCCTCGCGCAGGCTTGCGGAACTGCCGTTGCCCTCGCCCTCGGCGCCCTTCGGCAGGTCCAGCTCGTAGTGCCAGCCCTCCTGCTCAAAAATGGTGGGCTTGGTATAGATGGCCGGGTTGAACACCGCGTCCAGGTACACGTCCATCAGGTTGTACAGATCCTGCTCGTTGGTGGTGGCGACGGGGTAGATGGTTTTGTCGGGGTAGGTCATGGCGTTGAGGAACGTCTGCATGGAGCTCTTGATCAGGTCGACGAACGGCTCCTTGACGGGAAACTTGGCCGATCCGCACAGCACCGAGTGCTCGAGGATATGGAACACGCCGGTGGAATCGGCCGGCGGCGTCTTAAAGCCAATGGCAAAGGCCTTGTTTTCGTCGTCGCACGCCAGGTACAGCAGGCGAGCGCCCGAGGCGGTGTGGCGCAGCACGTAGGCGTCCGAGTCGAGCTCGGGCACGGTCTCGCAGCGCTCGACGGCAAAACCGTGGCAGGTGGTGCCAGGCACCAGCAGCGCGGCGGCAGCGGTGCGCGGGTCGGTTGAGGTGGTGGGCATATGCAGTCTCCTTTGACGCCCCAGCGGGGGCGAATCGAGTCGAATCCTCGTGAGTATACCCATATGGGGCCGCGGCTCTGCGGCGAACTGGAGACGATGTGGGTGGACTAGCCTAGCTAGGTTGATAACGAATGCCGCGGGTAGCCGCTGCATCCCGCTAAAGTGAAATAACACCCCGTTTACCGAATCATTTAGGAAATATATGGACTCCTAAAAAGTTCTAATACAATATAAGTCATCTATCTATAAGCTGCTGATTCCTTGCAAAGGTATGGTTGATATGGTTGAAGCAAATAGCGTTATCCCCCTGTACAAACAGATTGTTCGTGCGCTTTCTGATTCGATCGCCAACGGCACGTACCGCCCGGGAGATAAGCTCCCGACCGAGACGGAGCTTATCGAGCAATTTGGCGTGAGCCGAATAACGGTTCGATCCGCAATTAAAGAAATGGAAGATGCTGGGCTTGTTGAGAGGGCCCGCGGCAAGGGCACGTTCGTTTCGTCGGACACACAGATGTATGCCGCGGACGACCGTGAGAGCTTTACCCATTCGTGCCAGCTTGCGGGAAAACAGTCGTCTACCAGGGTTCTCGCAATGGGCTGGGACTTCCCAAGCCTGCGAGACGCGAAGTTCCTGGGCGTAGACGATATCCAAAAGGTATTGCGTAGTCGTCGTCTGCGCCTTGTGGATGACAAGCCCACGATGCTGGAAACCAATAGCTATTCCGCTGCGCTTTCTTTTTTGGAGCATGAATCCCTCGAGGATTCGCTGATGGCGGTACTCGATCGCCAGGGGATCAAGATGGGCCCCAACACGCGTACGCTCGAGGTCTGCTATGCGAGCGAGCTCGAGGCGGCATACCTTAACGTGGAGCTGGACTCTCCGCTGCTTCTGTTTGTCGATAAACGTTATGCTCCAAGCGGCGAGCCGCTTTTCATCTCCCGTCAGGTGTACTGCACCGAGCGACTGAAGTTCTATCTGTAAGCAAGGGCGGCCGTTCTGTAAAAGGAGCGGCCGTTTTACCGACCAATTGTTACCGTTCGCGGAATTAGAGAATTAACGCACCGCAAAAAGGAAATTGCTTATATACTTTGTTATGACAATATAGTACGTCTTATTGATATTGGAGAACTATGAATAAGATATTGCTAGCGAGTCATGGTTATCTCGCCCAAGGTATGAAAAGCTCTCTGGAGATTCTGATGGGCGCCAACGACCGAATCGAGTGTCTGTGCGCCTATGTCGATGACGACACGAGGGATGTCGCAGCGCTTATCGATGCTTGGATGGAGTCGAAGGATCCGGCCGACACGTGGTTTGTCGTAACTGACATCTTTGGCGGCTCTGTAAACAACGAATTCATTCAGAGACAGACCACCGGATCGTTTACGTTGATCGCCGGAATGAACTTGCCGCTGCTGGTGGAAATGGTTACACAGCTGGACTCCCTGGATGCGGACAAGGCCAAAGCCGCGGTCGAGGGGTCGCGTTCGTTTATTCAGCTTTGCGAGGCGGCGGACATGCTTGCCGATGTCGAAGAAGAAGAGTTCTAGCTCAAGCTTCAACGAATAATTCAACCCTGTCATTACCTTTATTACGCGCGGAGATGATTACGATGATTAAGCTTACGAGGGTCGATTACCGATTGATTCACGGCCAGGTCGCCATGTCTTGGACGCATGCGCTGGATGTCGATTGCATCCTGTGTGCCAGCGATGCCGTGGCAAAAGACGACATGAGAAAAGCCGCTTTGAGGCTGGCTCGTCCCAACGGCGTGAAGCTCGTCATAAAAGACGTAAACGCGGCCATCGAGGCGCTCAACAGCGGCGTCACCGACAAGTATTCGCTGTTTATCATTGTCGAGACGATCGAGGATGCTTATCGCCTTGCTAAGGGTTGCAAAGACATCAAGGAGATCAATTTGGGCGGAACTCGAAAGTCTCCCGAGACCACGCTTCATCCGACCCCCGCGATCTTTGCGACCGAAACCGATGCCGAGCATATCCAAGAGCTTGTGAACGATGGCGTGGTTATCGAAATCCGTCAGGTTCCCAATGACTCAAAGGTACTTGCCAAGGACGTTTTCTAGCTGGAAACATGCCATTGTCTAGCATTTATTAACTAGGTCCTCCTTTCTTTGGCCCGCCGATCATTTGACCGGCGGGCTTTTTATTAAAGAAAAATCAAAAAAATCTGAAATAGTTCTTGCATAGTTAGTTATATAAAGTATTATAACGTCATGGGATGAATGAAGGGTTCATCCAAGTGAGTTAGGAGTAAGGGATGTTCAATTTCGATGAGCCTCGTTACGAGAAGGTTGTGAGCGATGCCCTCGCTCTCCGTCCTCAGATTGAGGCTGCCGTGGACAAGGTCTGCGAGCAGGGTTATTCCAACATCTTCTTCATCGGCTGCGGCGGCACCTGGGCCCACACGCTCCCGATGAAGTATTGGGTCGAGACCACCACGGCCGACGTCGACGTCCACTGCGAGATTGCCGCTGAGTTCCTCGCATGCCCGCCCAAGACCTTCAACAAGGACTCGGTCTGCGTCTTCTCCACCCGTACCGGCACCACCCCCGAGATCATCGAGGCCGCCAAGTTCTGCCAGGAGCAGGGTGCCCGCACGCTGATGTATGTCTCCAACGACAACACCCCGGCCACTGAGTACGCCGATTACAAGTTCTTCAGCTTCGCCGAGGACGACGTTCTGTGCGAGGCCATCTACACCTACCAGATCACGCTGGTCGCCCGCTTCCTCAAGAACGCCGGCGCCTTCCCCAAGTACGACACCTTCATGGAGGAGTTCGGCAACATCGCTCCGTACCTCATCAAGGCCAAGGACGCTCAGGACGAGCGCTGCGCCGCCATGGCCGAGGACTTCAAGGACACCGATTACCACATGGTGATTGGCTCCGGCATGCTCTGGGGTGAGGCCTACGACTACGCTATGTGCATTCTCGAGGAGATGCAGTGGATCAAGACCAAGTCTATCCACGCCGCCGAGTTCTTCCACGGCACCATCGAACTCTGCGAGGAGGGCACGAGCCTCATCATGCTCTACGGCGAGGACGACACCCGTAAGCTCATGGACCGCGTGGACAACTTCACTCACATGCTCGCCGACGAGAAGGGCGTCCATGTCCGCGTGAACAAGTTCGACACCGCCGAGGTCGAGCTGCCGTTCAGCGACCCCGAGTTCCGCAAGATCGTCTCCCCGATGGTCACCTACACCATCACCGAGCGTCTGAGCTGCCATCTCGAGCACGTCCGTAACCACCCGCTCACCACGCGTCGTTACTATCACCAGATGAACTACTAATCCTCTCAAATTGCTGCGGTTGTCTGCGGGCGAGCTGCGCAGAACGCCTCGCCTGCAGACCTGTTTCTGGGGTTGATCGAAATGGTTGTCCAGTATCTTCTAGTGGCACTGGTCGCATTTATTGCGTCCATGGACGAGCAATTATTTGGCATTACGATGCTTGGTCGTCCGCTGTTTACAAGCCTGTTTGTCGGCTTGATCCTTGGCGATGTCCAGCAGGGCGTTATCGTCGGCGCTGCTTTGGAGTCCATGTTCATGGGCGCCATCATGGTCGGCGCGGCGGTTCCTCCCGAGTCTATGCCTCCGGCGTGCTTGGCTGCGCGTTTGCCGTCATTACGGGTACGGGCACGGCAACTGCCGTCGCACTCGCCCTTCCCGTCTCCGTCTTCCTTCAGGTGTGGCGCAACTTCTGCTACGCCGTTCCGGGTGCCTTTGCCTGCAAGAAGATTGAGACCGCTCTGGCAAATCGCGATCTTGCCAAGGCGAATCTGTACCATCTGACCATCGTGCCGCTGTCGATTGGCATTCCGTCTGCACTGCTGGTGTTTTGCTCGCTGTTCTTTGGTGCCGACCTCATCAACAATGCGCTTAACGCTATTCCGCAGTTTGTGATGGACGGCCTCAACGTTGCGTCCGGCGTCATGGTCTGCATCGGCTTCGCTCTTCTTATTAGGACCATGGGCGACAACAAGCTTCTTCCTTGGCTGTTCATCGGCTTCATTATGGTCATTTACCTCAAGATGGACGTGGTCGGCGTCGCCGCAGCTGCCATTTGCGTCGCGCTGCTCCTGGCCTTCCGCGAGGGCTCGTCCGGTCCGCAGGCGGTTGCTGCAGATGAAGAGGAGGACTTCTAATGGCTACCCAGAACACCGACCTCAAAGAGGCCAAGAAGGATGCGATTATGACTCCCGATATGTATCGGAGCATGTTCCTTCGCCAGTTTACGAGCCAGTGCTCGCAGTCGTACGACAAGATGATGGCAATGGGCTTCATGTACACCATTCAGAAGCCCCTGCGAAAGATCTATCCCAACGACGACGATTACTATGCGGCGCTCGATCGCCATACTGAGTTCTTTAACATCACGCCTCATGTGCTTCCGTTTGTAGCCGGCCTAACGGTTTCGATGGAAGAGCAGGCGGCTGCCGATAAGAACTTCGACACGTCCTCGATTAACGCCATGAAGGTCGGTCTCATGGGACCGCTTTCCGGCATTGGCGATTCGTTCTACTGGGGTACGTTCCGCGTGGTCGCTGCCGGCATTGGTATTGGTATCGCTTCGACGGGCAACCCGCTCGGCCCCATCGTGTACGCGCTCATTTACTCCGTGATTAACTTTGCAACGCGTATCGTCGCAGCCCATCTGGGATACGACCTGGGAACCAAGTTTTTGCAGCAGTCCGAAGAGAACAACCTTATGTCTCGCATGACGCATGCTGCCGGTGTCCTCGGAATGACCGTTATCGGCGCCATGATTGCGGCACAGGTCTCACTGTCCACTGCCTTGACCTTTGACGTGGGCGGTTCGGAGATTGTCCTGCAGGATCTGTTCGATTCGATCTTCCCCGGTCTGCTGCCCTTGCTGGCAACCTTTGCCTGCGTCGCCCTGTACAAAAAGGGCGTCAAGACCATTTGGATCATCTTGGGCATCTTTGCAATCTGCATCATCGGAACGGGCTTGGGAGTGTTCGCGGCGGCGTAATGTTAACTCCTATGCTCGCGCGTTGGATAGCTAACTGACCGTTTGAAAACGGGGCTCGGCGTAAGGCCGGCCCCGTTTTTTTGAGGGATTTTCCGACTGTCCAAAAATCCACGCTCGTCCATTACTTACGCAGCTCTCATCTCTCATTCGTCACTAATACGAGAGATAACAGAAAGACGAGAGATGAATATGAGAGATAACTGAGCAGCAAAGAGACAAGAAATCACGGTATTGTCTCAATACTGATTGTTCTACCAGCAAAAACATGTTTAAATGAAACAGATGGTAGATATCTTATCTCTCATCTTTCACTCATCTCTAATACGAGAGATAACAGAGAGACAAGAGATAATTACGAGAGATAACTGAGAGACGAAGGAAATCTATTCGCGGCATTCTCCGCCGGACCGAGCGAAAGGACGTGCAGATGAACGAGAACGAGCTGATCGGTCTGCTCGAGTCTTTAAGGCGCATGGGCTCGGACGATCTTAGCGTCGAGGTCAAGGAGAGCGCCACGACGCTTTCTCGCGACGTATGGGAAACGGTTAGCGCATTCGCGAATACCGCCGGCGGAATTATCGTGCTCGGCGTGAGCGAGCGCGCGGGCTTTGTCCCGGTTGAGGACTTTGAGACCGAGAAGGTGCTCAACCAATTTGTCGCAGGCATGGGTGATGCCGGCGGTCGCGGAAAACTGGCCAATCCGCCCAAATACACTATTGAGCGCGTGGAGCTTCGGGGCACCGTGGTTCTCGTTATCACGATTGAGGAGCTCGACCCGTCGAGCAAGCCCTGCTATGTAATAGAACGCGGCGCCCAGGGCGGCAGCTACAAGCGCATTGATGACAAAGACGTGCCACTTTCATCGACCGAGGTTTTGGCACTGTCGTCATACGAGCGGACGAGTCCTAGCGATCGCGATGCAGTGCCCGGCGCGGTTGCAGGCGATCTTGACGAGGCACTGGTCGATCGCACGATAGAGCGTGCTTTCTCGCTGACACCTCGGGCAATGCGCGGCGCGCCGGACAAGAAAACGAAGCTGGAGCGCCTGAATTTCCTCGACTCCCAGGGCAAAGTTACTAAGGCCGGGCTCCTGGCTGCGGGTGCCTATCCTCAGCAGTTCTATCCTAAGCTCTTTATCGATGTGGCGGTCTATGCCGGAACGCAGAAGGGCGCGGCGGGGTCGTTGAGGTTCATGGACCGTACGATCTGCGAGGGAACGTTGGGCGAAATGATCTCGGATGCCGTCGCGGCAGTCGCCAAGAATTTGCGGCGAACCTCGACGATCCAAGGCGTCTCGCGTGTCGACTCGCTGGAGATTCCCGAGGAGGTCCTGCGTGAGGCAATCGCCAACGCCGTAATCCACCGAGAATACGGAGATCGGTTCTGTGGGCAGTCGGTCGCTGTTGACGTCTTTGATGACCGTATCGAAGTGACGAACCCCGGCGGCCTATACGGAGGAAAGACTCGCGAGAACTTGTTTGACGGCAGCTCCCGGTGCCGCAACGCGACGCTCATGAAACTCATGTCGATTGTTCCGCTGCCGGATGGCGCAGGTTCGCCGGCTGAGGGCAATGGCTCGGGCATTCCGATGATGATCGACGCCATGTGTGCTCATGGTTTGGCCGAGCCCCTGTTCTGCCCGGGATTCGATCGGTTCAAAGTGGTTCTCTATCGCTCAAAGGTCGAGCCGGTCGACCAAGGCGGTGACTTAATTGTGGCGGCACTTAAGCGCAACGGCGAACTGGGAACACGTGAACTGGCAGAATGCACGGGACTCACCGTCTCCCAGGTTAGGACGCGCGTCAATGCGCTCATCGCACGGGGCGAGCTTGAACCTACGGCGTCGGCGACGAGCCGCAACCGCAAGTACCGGCTGACGGAGCGCGCGGGGCAGCTGCACTAGTGGCTGCCCCGCCTCACATCCTGCCATTTCACGCGCTGCACATCGAAACCTGCGGCAAAGCAGTTACAATAGCCCAATGTGCATCGCGCACGACGATGATATCGGCGCCCGCGACTAGGGGAGAATACATGGCAGAGCAACAGATAACGCCGGGGACTAAGCTTCAGGTGGCATTCGACGTGCCCATGGGCCAAAAAACCGACTTCAACATGCTCGCCACGTACAAAGAGAACCTGGACGAGGCGTACTTTCTTATGAGCGCGCCCATGCTCGCCGGCAAGCCGCTCATCATGGACGAAAACCAAAAGCTCCTGCTGCAATACAAAGTGGGCGAGGAGACGTTCGTGCTGGCCGGCTACCCCGAGTCGGTCGAGAAAAAGGGCATCCGCACCTACTGGAAAATGCGCAAAGTCGCCGAGCAGCGCACCTTCGTTAAGCGCCGCGACGAGCGTTTTAAGGTCGCCACGCGCCTGACCTACCAACGCGACAACGCACCGACCCCCGAGCCCGAGGACGCCATGACCATCGACGTCTCGGCCGGCGGTCTGGCTATCTACCTCAACGATTACCCCGACGTGGGCGAGGCCCTGGCCGTGCAGATGCCCGCGATCCGCCTGCAGGGCGAGCGGCACGAGCTGCCCGAGCAGCTGGGCATCGTGTGCTGGGTGCGCCGCGCGCCCAAGGGCAGCCTGTACCGCAACGTCTGCGGCCTGCAGTTCCGTTACGCCGACGACATGGAGCGCGAGCTCGTCAAAGAATACGTCGGCTACATCCGCGCCAAATATAAGCTCTGATCGCCATGGCTCTGTTCAAGCGTAACGACAATAAAGATCAAGTTGCCGAGGATTTGACTGAGGGCATGGCTGGGGACATGTCGCAGGACGAGCCCGGCACCAATGCCGAGGACGCGCCCGGCGAGGACTCCGCACCCGAGCAGGCTCCCGCCTCCCGCAAGCGCTTCGGCAAACCCAAGCGCAAGCCCAAGCCCAAACGCAACCTGCGCGGCGTGGTGCGCATCGAGGAGCTGGAGCAGGCGCTGGCCGACCAGGACCTCGACGACATCGACCCCGACGCGGTCGTATCCATGTATATGCCCAAGCGCCGCATGGAGCGCATCGGCGCGGCGCTGCTGCGCATGGACAAGCTGCAAAAGGCCCTCGTGGTGCTGGCGCTTGCCTTTGGTGTGCTGTTCGCCCTGTCGTTTATGCAAGAAAACATGGGTAACTTCACCATCAACCTCAACCGCCTGGAGCTGTTCCGCCGCGGCGTGGCCATTGCCGACAACGGCGACTTTAACAACGCCACCGCGCGCCTGGCCGCCGACGCCTTGGACAATGGCACCAATATCGCTGCCGAGGACCTGCCCGATAACCTGGACGATATCGACGGTAGCCACAACGGCAAGAACTACGTGGCGTACACCTTCTATATCCGCAACGCCGGCAAGACCGATCTGGGCTACAGCGCCAAGCTCAAGGTGGTCAGCGCCAGCAAGGGCGTGGAGAAGGCGGCACGCGTGAGGTTGTATCGCAACGGCGAGCCCACCACCTACGCGGCGGCTGCAGTCGATGGCAATCCCGAGCCCAACACCGAGCCGTTTGCGTCCAAAGACGTGGTAACGACCATCAGCCACAAAAACTTCCGCGTGGGCGATGTGGACAAGTACACCGTGGTCATTTGGCTGGACGGCGACGACCCGGAGTGCGTGGACAAGATTATCGGCGGCGCGGTGGAGTTCGGTTTCGATTTTGATTCGTCCGAGACCGACGATTCGAGCCTGTTCGTTAAATTCGTGCAGGATATTGCCGATACCCTGACCGGCAACGACCCCATTAGCGCGAGCGGCAACGATGCGCCCGATTACTACAAGGAACACAACGTGACCTGGAGTAACCGCCGCAACCAAAAGAACTCGCCCGCAGGGGACGGGGACAAGTAGAACGAAGAAGCGCCGGGCCGGGAGTGATTTCTCGGCCCGGCGCTTTTGTTATGCGGAGGCGTTGTCTGCGGAGGTAGCGCCGTTGCCAGCGGTGGCGTCCAGCAAGAACAACCGCAGCGCGAGCTTGATTGCGTAGCCCGGTTTGACCTGCGTCGCGTCTCCCATGCGTTCGTCCAGGTCACTACAGTAGGCGTAAAGGTCGCGGATCAGATCCGCGCCCGAGAGCGTGAACATGTAGCCCGTGTCCGAAAGCGCGTTAGGTGCTGCGGGCAGCCCCGAAGTCTGGCAAAAGCTCGCAAGGTCGGGACCCATGACGGCCTCGTAGTCAATCGCGCGTCCGTTGTCCTGAGCAGCCTGCTCCTGCTTGCGGGCGTGCGACAGCGCCGCTGCCAGCACAAAGCTGGGCGTCGGGGCGTTGACGTCGTCGGTGGCGGCGACGAGCTTGCCGGCCGCCTGCGTGACCAACCAAGCGACTTCGCGCTGACAACGAACGGCCTTGCGCGTCACCGGCTTGATCGATCCGGTGGAAACGCTTCCCTTGGGTTGATTGGCGGCAGGCATGAGCCCTCCCAACAAATAGCCCGTTTAGCAGGCAAAAATTACACGTGCCACACCAGTATAGCGAGTGGGGAGGGCTAGGGTTAAGTTCGGTGGAGGGCGTATGCATGCGTTGACATGGCACTGCGGCCGCAAGGCTTAAGAGGGACTTACGGCTTTGCGGAAGAGAGAACAAATAAGGTAAACGATGCTCACATAGCACCACATATAACCCGAGGTAGACCTATGAATCTGCTGGAATGTAGGCTGCCGAAAACTCATAAGGAAATCGTAAGAATTATGGTATTCTCAATTCCATGTCTAAAGGATGGGCAAGCAACATCCAACACGAAAGCGCGGGCTCCCCTTCCGGGCTTCTCGAGGGTCATCTGGGATGAATGGGGAAAGAAAGGGGTCCGCATGGATACCAAAGCATTAAAGAAGCAGATGGGCGCCGCCATCGCCATGGTCCTCGTGGCAGCCGTAGCCCTCGGCTCCGCCACCTTCGCATGGTTTGTGAGCAACAACAAGGTTGAGGCAAAGACTACGAACATTAGCGCTCAGTCGAACTCCGCTTATCTGGTTATTGATAACGCTGCTGCCACTAAAACCAAAGGTACTTCCACGTCTTCTGCGACTGCCTCTGAGACGTTTGCGGCTGGCACCAAGCTTTATCCTGCTCAGTGGGCGGACACCTTTGACGCCAATGGCAAAAAGAAAGGCGACGCTGACTTCACTTCCGGAAAGTTCCAATTTGAGAGTGCGTACGCTTCTGACAAGACGGCGACTGATGAGAAGAACGATACTCGATTTGTTGTAGGCAGTCCCACCGATGCCGCCACTAAGAAGTACACTCTTGCTAATAAGTTTTACATCGGCACTGGCGGCTATGACGGCACTTTTACGAATCTCAAGGTTACTGGCGTAACGATCAATAACACTGCTAATTCTGATCTTTCTTCGGCTATGCGCGTACTTGTTACCTGCGGTGATGAATGGGCCGTTTGGTCTTCCACGGGCAAGGAGAACAGCTCTGACACGAATGGAATTATCAAGGCCGATGGCATTACCAAGGGTACTGACGCTGAGGTAAATGTGTACGTTTATTACGACGGTGCTGATAAAAAGGTTTTCACTACCAACCTTGATAAGTTGACCGAATGTGGCGTGACGGTTACTTTCGAGGCGACGCCGACCGAGTTTAAGTAATCAATCCATTTGTACATAAAGCTCGACTTTCGCCGGGGGCCGAACCGTCGGCCCCCGGTTTTTTAGAATAGGTTAATCGGATGGCAAAACGATCTCAACAATTAAAGGTTCAGCTCGTTGCCGCGGCTGCCGCGGTAGTGCTGTCTGGTTTCGCGCTATCCGCTGCCACGTATGCTTGGTATGTTGCCAACAATACGGTCAGCGCAAAAACGTCTACGATCAGTGCCACCACGAACGGGTTTATTCTTCAGATCGTTCAGAAGTCGAAAGGCGCCCAGCATGGTGGCGCTCAGGATTCTCTCGCGGCGACCGAGCTTGGAGGCAAAATCACTCCTTCCTCGACTGACAATATGGCGGATTGGTATGCCTGCCAGGGTTGGGGCGAAGATGGAAAGGTCACCACTTATACCAAGCTCAATTTCACTGCAGGTGGCAAGGCTGGAGAGTACGAGGCTGGCGGAGAGACGCACTATGCGTTTCTAAAAGGTGAGTACATCCTCTATACGATTTCGGATACCGGATTTGCAGACGTATATCTGGCGGATCCTTCTGAAAATCCCGTCGAAGTAACGGTCAACGGTGATGCCACGACTGACACCATCCCTAAATCCTTGCGTGTTGGATTGACGATTCAGAATGCCGATGCGGATGGTAACGGTACTGGAGCAGAGGCTCTGAAATGCGTCTATGCCCCCTATGCCGTCGAGGGCAAGGGGAATGACGCTTCGGCAATTGACGGATGGGCGTGCATCAATGGCTCCGCTGCACCTGTTGTTCCTTCTTACCAGCATATCGAGGCGAATGAATATGGCGGATGGTGCGCTTCGAAAGTCGGAGAGGATTACGTTGTGGGTTCCAAGGCAATAGCCAAGCGAGTCGGCTATAACGGAGTGATTTTGCGAGTGTATATTTGGATGGAAGGCACGGACGCGGACTGCGTCAATAACGAAGCGGCAGAAGATACGGCTACATATAATGTGACTGTCCGCCTTGCTGGCGTTTCTGCTGAATAACATCACGTTTCAGTTCATGTGAAATTGAAAGGGGCCGCTTTTATCGAAGTGGCCCCTTTCTTGTACGACGACCTTGCCCTAAACGGGGGCACCTGAGCTCGCGTTAATCGGCCATAATATGGGGAACTGTTCTTCCTGGAGGTTCCTTATGGACGGCATTGCTTCTAGTGTTCCGCTGATTGCTCGGCCGAGTTTCGACCGCGCTTGCAGCTTTGTGCCGTCCGAATATGTCCAGGCTTGGGAGTGGTTCTTGCGCGAGGAGCAGCGCGGCGGGCTGTGGGACAAGCTTCCGCATCGCACGAATGCCGACAGCCCTCAATATCCCTTTCGCCTGACGATTGATTCCGAACTCTTTCCCGTGTCGCGCGATTCGGGCATCTTTTGGCCTGGTCGCGGACGCGTCAAGCATCCGCGTGATAAGACCTTTGCGCTCTCGGTGCACAATTCCAAGCGTGGCGCCTACCCCGATGTTCCGCCGCTCTATCTTGAGGACGGCACGTGGGTGCTCAAGTACTCGTCGCAAAGCGCATCGGTCGAAAACTGGCGCGACCAGGACTACAACCAAAAGATGATCAGCTGCATGGAGTGCGGCGTTCCCGTTGGCGTGTTCTTTGCAACGAGTGCTGGCTACAAGGTGCTTGGTCTCGCGTTCGTCGAGCGCTACGAGCCCGAGAACAGCTGGTTTGTGCTGCACGGCCCTGTCCATAAGGGCGGACCCGATGCTCGTTTCTTCCCCGATATGAGCTACATGAAGGACGCTCCGGTTGCGGCGGAGTTTTCTGGCATTCCAGCGAGCGATGATGACAAGGTTCGTTATGCGCTGCGTCGTGAGCGAATCGGCCAGCAGCGTTTTCGCACTGAGCTCTTTGAGGCCTATACCGGTCGATGCGCCGTCTCGGGTTGCAACGTCAACGAAGCGCTCGAAGCTGCGCATATCGAGAACTACTCGGGTCCCAAGTCGCAGGTTGTCAGCAACGGGATTCTGCTGCGCCGCGACCTGCATTCGCTGTTCGATGCCCATCTGATTTCGTTTGAGTTGGTGCGCGGCGATTATCAGCTTTGCGGGTCGTACCTTCTGCAGCATACGGACTATGCCGCGTTTGCAGGGTCGGTATTGCGCGAGCCGGATGAGCATCGCCTGCGCCCCAATGCCCGATTCCTCGAAGCCCACCGCGCCGAGTTCGATTTCTCGGAATCGCGACGTCGGGCGGAAGCCGTTGCCCCGTATTAGTCAGATGCGGCCCGTCGCAACCCAATCATGTCGATTGATCGGATCGCGCCGTGCCGCATCGGGAGCTGCACGATCCTGCCATCCTCTCCTCAACAGCTAAAACGGAAAAGGGGAGACCATGGGATGGCGAAGTGATATCGCACGAGGCGTGTACGGAAACCTGCCGCGAGCGTTAATGGACCGGAGACTGTTCCCGCTCGTTGAGGCCACTTGCAGCCAAATCTGCCTGCCCTGCCCTCGCTGCGGCGCAGACCTCCCATGCCTAGACATCAGCTTCATCGACACTCGCGACAAACAGGCCGCTGGCCCACGGGCTCGAACAGGCCTGCGCCTTCCAATCTACCCTCAACAATGCCCAACCTGCGGATGTGCCATTACCTATGACGAGGCGGAGCTGTAACTTCGTTGACCGAATTGCCGGTCGAACAAATCCGGCGCCCCAGAATGGATTGCCCTACGCCCGCAACGCTCCAATGGGGAACACGTAGACGTCGTGCTCGGCGTCGTAGCGGCAGAAGGGCGAGGTCGCGGTGATGACGGCGCAGAACTCCGGCTGGGGGTTGCGCGCGGCAGGGTTCAGAGCGACCTTGCGGCGCAGGCGCTCGATGTTGCGGATTCCGTCGCTAACCTTGGATTCGCCGAGCTTGATTTCTATCGCTGCCCAGCGGCCGTCGTTCAGCTCGATGATGGCATCAACCTCAAGCCCGTCGGAGTCGCCGTAGTAGTGGAGCGAGCCCGGATGCGAGCCGGGCAGGCACGAGGTGTAGACGCTCAGATCGTGAATACACAGAGACTCAAAGAGCAGGCCAAAAGTCTGTCCGTCCGCAAGCAGCCTTTTGGGATTCATTCCAAGCGTGGCTGCGGGAATGGAGGGGTCGGCGAAATAGCGCTTTGGCTTGGTGCGCAGGCGAGACTTTGCGCGGACGGGTGCATCCCAGCCGGGCAGATTTACGATCGCATACATGCTCTCCAGCATGTCGAGGTAAAACGCCACGGTCGAAGTTGCCGGTTGGGCGTCACTGTCACCCAACGAGGCGTCTGCCGCGATGGTGTTGAGCGTGGCAGAGGTCGCAACGTTGCGCGCGAGCGAGGACACAATGTGCCGTGCCGTAGACCCCACGCCTCCTTTTTGCGGAACGCTGACTTCGTACATGGCATCGAGATACTGGTTGACGACCTCTGCGGCCATCTGAGGGCTCGCCCCGACAAGCGCCGGCCATCCTCCGCAGCAAATTGCGTCGGCCAGCATGGGGAGCGAGCCTGTATAGGCCGAAGGTTCGAATGATCCTTCGAATAGGTTTTGCAGCGAAACGGATCCCGTTGAAAGCCCTCGTTCCCAAAGCGTCATGGTGCTCATGTCGAGACGGGCTATGCGACCGGCGCCGCTGTGAGTGACAGAGTCTTTTGCCGGCGTTGACGACCCGGTGAGGATAAAGAGGCCCTTCTCGCCGCCGGATGCATCTACGGCGCGGCGTGTGGCGTCCCATGTTGCGGGGGCCTCCTGCCACTCATCGATGACGTGCGGCTTATTGCCCTGAAGAGCGAGCGAAGGATCGGCTTCGACCAGCGACTTTACGTTTGGGTCGTCAAGATGAACGACGCTCTCACCGAATGCGAGCGCGGTCCATGATTTGCCGCACCACTTTGTGCCCCGAATCTCGACCGCTCCAAAAATCTGGAGCAGGGTTTGCAGTCGTTCGTCCAAAAGGCGAGGACGGTAGGATTTGGGCTGTTCCGAACCATAAGAAATCATGATTTGATAAACCTCACTACCTGCGCATACTCGATTTTCGATGATTTTCACACTCGATTTTCGAGGATAATCATACTCGATTTTCGAGGAAATCCGGACTAGATTTTCGAGTTTTGCCCTACAGGTAAATTCCCTCGAACAGGCTCTTGTGGAACTTAGTGTGGTGGTCGCGTGCCCAGGTGAAGAGCGCTTGGTCAAAGTTGCTCTGACTGGCGGGGATGCCATAGACGCCGGCGACTTCCACGCGCACGAACTCCAGCGCGGGCAGTTTGTTGATGGCCGTGAGCGCAAACGGCGACATGGGCTCCTCGAACAGGTAATGGCTGCCTTGCAGTGCGCCGCAGCCGGTGCAGGTGCTGGCGAGCGATACGGCCTTGGTGGTGCGCGACGTTACGGGCTTGTAGCCGCAGCGCTCACGCAGGTAGTCGCGGATTTCGGCCGGCACGCAGCCAAGCGCGGGGACGATGGCCACGGCGTTGGCGCGGGTGGTGTCGATCGCGATGTGGCCCGCGTCGTCCATGGTGGGCGCAGCACTGGGCGCAGCCTTGCTGCCCGAGTCCTCGGCCGCCCAATACGGAATGCCAAAGGCCACGACCGTCGTCTGCTCGTGGCACTTCCAACATTCGCGCTTGCCAAGCACCAGGTAGATGTAGGGCGCGCTGGGGTCGGAGCGATCCACGCCGGGTAGCCACGCGGCAAAGGGCTCGGGGTTGACGCCATCGGGCACGTACCAGATCTTCTTGGCCCGGTCCCACTTGGCGCCCAGGGCCTTGGCCTTGTCTTTGTGCGAAAAGGGAACATCGAGCTCGGTGCGCATGGCGGCTCCTTTGTGCGGCTTGCGGTGCATGTGCTCCAAGGATACCCCAGCGGCGGGCGTGTGGTCGCTAAACGAGCACTTCGACCGCCCGAGAAGTCGCGGAGCATTTTGGCGAGGGCGCACCGACAAGCAAATGGGCAAGCAAATGGTCAGCTTTTGGTCAGTTGAGTGGCAACCTTGCCAAAAGCTTGACGGATTTGCATTTAGACGTCGACGAATGAGCACTTTGAACGCGCCGCGGCAAAAAACCGCTGGTCGTTTGCCGAAAACTCGCCGGGGTCGCGAGCCGCCGCCGACGTGCGTGCTATCTTCGCGCCATGGGGTACTTTATCGTTTCACATAACGCTGCATTGGCGCTCTTGGCACACATCCCGAACCCGCGCTTTGGGGATTCGGAACCAGAAGTCGTGTCGATCGCGGACGCCTGCGCGCTCTCGGATCAAGAAGCGCAGGAGGTTATCGATCGCTATGACCTGGGGATCGAAACGCTGGATTTGCTGGTGCCGTCGCGCGCCGACCGTCGGCGGAGCAAGCATGTTAAGACGCATCTGTGCACCAACGAGCTCCCGGCGGGCTCGTTTATCTCGCTGGGCCACTGGATGGGCGACCTGGATGCATACGTGTGCTCTCCCGAGCTGGCGTTTTTGCAGGCCGCGCACGATGGCGATGCGGCGGCGGCCATCTACGCCGGCTATGCCATGACATCGGACTACCGGCTGGATAACCTTGCTCCCGGCGGGGTGACCAGTAGGGATGCGGGCATGCGCGATGGGAAGCTCACGACCAAGGAGCTCATTGCGGCGTACCTTGACCGGGCGTCAAAGGTGAGAGGCGCCGCCAAGGCGAAGGCGTTGCTTCCGTACGTGGAAGAGGGCTCACGGTCTCCAAGGGAGTCGGGGCTTTGCATGTTTATGTCGCTGCCTGCATATTACGGCGGGCTTGCGCTGGGCAAGGCCGAGCTGAACAAGAAGTACTTCATTCGCGACGGTTACAACGATGGGCGCAACCGCAAACTGCGCGTGTTGGAGCGCACGCCCGACATAACGCTTACGGCGAAAGCAGAGGTGGGCCTGGATAAAGTAAGGGCTGGCTTGCTGCCCGAAGTACTGGCCGCGCTGGTCGATTACGACAGCGACGCCATCCATGATGGAAGCGAGAAGATCCACAAGGATGCCGAGCGCCGCAACGAGCTGCAGATGCTCAATGGGGTCGCGTACTTTACGGTGACGACTGACCAGGCGAGCGACTACGAAAAGCTCGTTCGCCTGTGCGAACGCATCCGACGGAAGCTGCATCGGAATAAGCGACCCATTTTTAACAAGCCCATGAGCGAGGAACAGCGATATTTTGCCCTCAAGCGTGTCGAAACGAAGCGGTTTAAGCTTTGGCAAACGGTTATCGAAGCGCGTCAACATTGGTAGGGGCGGTTGCTGGTGGTGGGGCCAGGGGCCTTATTTTCAGGTCTAATACTTTTCCGCGAAGTGAACGAGTCAAAATGGACCCCCGAAGCATCGACACTTTTGGCGGCTCATTACCTGCGGTTTTGACATTGGAATCCTGCGGTTTTGGCTTCAAAAAGTGTGCATGCTTCGGGGGTCCAAATAAGCTCGTTCACTTCGCAGAAAAGTATTAGACCTGACTATAGGAAGGTTGTCCGGACGTGGCATCGAGGCCCATCCAGGCCCGGGCGAGGCGGTCGCCAAGACTGTTTGGGCGACTGTGGACTTGGTTGGGTTCGCTGCCGGCGGCATCGAGGCGGCTTGGGGCCCGGTTGGGATGGTTGCCAGAGGTGTGGGGGGCGGCATCGGCTTCGTCTGGGATGGTTATTGGAATTGCCGAAGCGGTTTTGGGTGCCGCGGCGCCCTTTTGGCTTGGCGGCGTAAAACAAAACAGCTCAGAGGCGAAGCCTCTGAGCTGCGAACATTTGGTGGGCGTTAGAAGATTTGAACTTCTGACCTCTTCCGTGTCAGGGAAGCGCTCTCCCCCTGAGCTAAACGCCCGATCAAGGGTGCGCGAGTGCGCAGGGAATAATATAGCGGAGCTCCCTCCCAGTGGCAAGAACTTTTTTTATAAAAGCGGCGATTTGTGACCCTATCCGCCCCGATGCAGCGCGAACAGCACGCGGAAAGTCGCGATTGTACCCCCGATGAACTGCACGTTCGCGTAAAATAACTCCATTATGGGCAAATGGTGTCCAGGTAGTTTACAGCAAGGCATCTGGGGGGAGGGGCATGTCGGACGCGCAGTCGTTGCGAAAACAGTTCAATCGCATGCTCGCCACGTTGCTGGTAGCCCTTACTGCTGCCGGAGCTGTAACGTATGCCTGGTACATCTACAACGCCAATCGTCACATCACCGACGTCAAGATGGCCGCGGGCACGGGCGTTACCTTCCTTATCTCCAACGAGTACGACGGCGAATACAAAACCAACGCCGGTCTAAGCTTTGCGGGCTTGCTCGACCCCGTCTCGACCGATAACGTGCTCAACGGCTTCCAAAAGGTAACGGGCTTTACCGGCGGAACCACCCAGGACTCCCTGTTCGCCAGCATGTTCGGCGCCGCCGAGCATTCCGACTACTACAAGACCTCCCTGTACCTGGCCACCAACTCGGCCGCAACCGACGTGTACCTGTCGGGCATCGACTTTACCGAGCAGGATCCGGCAAAACCCATCTCCACCGCCCTGCGCGTGGGGCTGGTTGCCTATGCTCCAGGGCAGAGCGACACCGTTACGGGCCAGTACGTCTTTGAGGTCTCGGGCGAGCACAATCCCCAGGCGCGCTATAACACGCTCGATGGTAAGGACGCCGGCGAAAGCGAGCAGAACCACCTGGTACTCGACAGCACCCGCTCCGATGGTGCCACGGTCCATTTTGACCAGCTGACCAGCGCAAACTTCTGCGACTACAACGAAGACACCGGCATCGTGAGTCTCAAGGAGGCCACGACCAAGATCTGCAGCTTGCCCGCCGCTGCCAAAGGCGCCGATCGTAGCACGCCCGTGCGTGTGGATGTATACGTGTGGCTGGAAGGCTGCGATCCCGACTGCACCAACAACCTGGTCGCCACCAGCTTGCAATCGCTGGCGCTGCGCTTTGCCGGCAAGCGTTCGTAAGGGGGCTGGGTATGAGTGCATCGAACATCAAAGACATCCTAAGCTCGCGCCGTCGCATGGTTGCCGCGGCCGCATGGATGTTGGTGCTGGTAGCCGCCCTGAGCGCCGCCACCTACGCCTGGTTCAGCAACTCGCGCTACACCAACGTGACGCCCGTGGCGCACACGGTAAGCGACGAGGGTTCCGACCTGCAGATCGGCCTTTCGGCTAACGGGCCCTGGGACACAACGGCAACGCTTGCCGCGGCCGACAAGACGCTCTATCCCATCTCGACGGCAGACCTTTCCCGCTTTTGGCGTGGCACGTTCCAAAACGCCGCGGGCATCACGACCAACTTTGCCGACTGCACCGCGCAGCTGGACGACTACGCTCTTTCGGGCACGCTGTACCTCAAGGGCAACGACAGCGCGCTCAACGTGTATCTGTATCAGGGCCAGATGAGCGTGACGAGCGACCCGCAGCTGCTGGCCGCGCTGCGCCTGGGCCTGGTCATCACGACCCAGTCGGGCACGCAAACGCATATCTTTACCTGCGATGACCTAGGTAACACCGCTGGCGCTACCAGCAGACGCACTACGGCGCAAGACGGCGTGGTTGTGGCGGGCGGCGCTTCGGGCTGGGCCTACACCGCCGACCCTGCGCGCGCCATAAGCGCTTACAGTATGGACGGCGCCGGCGACACGCCCACGGCGCGCGCGGGCGCCACGCCCATCTGCACGCTGGCCGCCAACGAGGTGGCAAGCGCTCATTACGTTGTGTACATGGAAGGCTGCGACGCTAATTGCATCGACGAGGCCCAGGCCCGCGATGTGGTACTGCAGCTTGCCTTTGCCGCGGCCAAGGCATAGGGGGGGCGAGCTAAATGCACAAGAATAAGCACATGCAGGTAGGCGCCAGCGAGTCCGCGGGCGCAACCCCGGGGACCGCACCCGCCGCTGCCGCCGAGCGCGCTGTGGGTTCGGACTCTGACACCCGCCGCCACGCCCACCGCGCGCGTGCCTACATCGCGCTCGTCATGGTGGCACTCGCCGCCACGCTGGGCGCCGCGACCTACGCTTGGTTCACGAACAACATGAAGGTCAACACCAACTCGGTGAGCGTGCACAGCGACACGTCCAAGCTGGTGCTGGAGCTGGGCGATGCCGACCGCGGCAGCTGGTCGCAGCAGGGCGACGTTTCCCTAGCTTCTATCGCGACCGGCGCCGTGACGCTCTACCCGGTCTCGACCTTCGATCTCAACGGCTTTGCTGCCTGTGCGCAAAACAACTCTGCCGGCGATGCCACAGTGTTTGAGCAGGCAAAAGACAACGGCTCCGCCTTCTACCACGGTTGGATCGACCTGCGCTCCACCATTACCGGAACGGGCGCCAGCAAAGTAAGGGGCAAGGTCAACCTGTATCTGGCCGAATCGCTGGTCCCGCAGGGTGCCGATGCCGAGCTGCTGCGCGCAGCCCGCGTGGGCATCAAGATTTCGAGCGGCAACCAGGTGCTTGCCACCAACATTTTTGAGCTCGACAGCTCTGATAGCGGCCATCGCGACGAGCATCCCGCGACCGCGCCTTCGGGCCTGGCGGGCTACACCGAGGGCATGCTTCTGGGTTGGCAAAACGGCCAGCTTGCTTGCGGTGCCAACGTAACGCAGGACCCAGCCGCCTTTACGCTGGACACGAGCGAGACGGCCGCGCGTCCGCAAAACGCGCTTGCCACGCTTGGGCTTGGCCAGACCTATCGTTTGGATATCTATTACTACATCGAGGGCACCGATCCCGATAGCGCCGACTATCTCTATCAGGATCCGGGCACCTTGCACCTGGCGCTCTTTGCGACCTTGGACGGTGAGTAGCAATGGCACGCGTTGAATCAGACGACCGCCGCTCGGCTACCGGCGACCGCCGTCCAGTCGCCGCCACCGGCAAGCCCAACGCCGCCGCGCCCACCGACACCGATCTGCGCCGCAAGCTCACCACAACCGTGGTGTTGGTGCTGTTTGCGCTGGTGGCGATAGCCATGGCAACGTTCGCCTGGTTCTCCATCGCCGATAGCGCCAAAACCCGCATGCTCATGATCGACGCCAACGCCGATGGCTCGCTGCGCTTTGACCTGGACGAACACGCCACATTCGACGAATACGTGCACAGCCTGGGCTTCGATCAGATCTCGGCGCGCATCGCTAGCGAAAAGGGCGTGGACATCGATGCGTCCAAGCTCAAGCCCGTCACCACGAGCGACTACCAGACCTTCACCTTCGAGGACGGTTCCACTGCCGATCCCGCCACCGGCGCCTACCTGGAGTTCACGCTGCACTTTATGAGCAGTACGGACCTGCGCGTTCGCCTGACCGGCCAGGATGGTGACGGTGGCGTGTCCGGCACGCGGTTTAGCTCCGACACGCAGGGCATGGCCAGCGCCATGCGCATGAGCTTTACCGCCGACGGCCACACCTGGGTCTACGACCCCAACGGGGGCGGGAGCTCGTCCGGCGCGGCCACCGTCTTTGGGCTCGACTCGGGCGCTGCCACCGCGGCCAGCGATATGTTCGACCTGATAAAAGATACGGATAAGCCGGTGACCGTTCGCATATGGCTCGAGGGAACGGACCCAAATTGCACTAATATGCTAAAGGGAGCTAACTATTCGGTTTCGATGCGCTTCGAGGGCATCGAGGAACAGTAGATATGCACGGCGGCTGCCCGGCCGCGCACGACCTAGACAGACACGGTAGTAAGGGACATCATGCAATCTGTTAAAAAAGTCGCATCCATCGCGTTGAGCGTCGTCATGTGGATCATCATCCTGGTGGCGGCCCTGTATGCGTTTACCACGCTCGCCACGCGCGAGGACGGCAGTGTCTCTGACATCGCCGGCTTCACCCCGCTTGCCGTGCAGTCCGACTCCATGGCGCCCACGTTTAACAAGGGCGACCTCATCTTCATCAAAAAGTGCGACACCTCCAAGCTCGAGGTGGGCGACATCGTGACGTTCCATACCATCATCGACAACGAGTACGCGCTCAACACGCACCGCATCGCCGCCATCGACGAGGTTAACGGCATGCGCAGCTTTACCACCAAGGGCGATAACAACGACGTGGCCGATACGCACATCATCAGCGATGGCGACATCGTTGGTAAGTACCTGTTCGCGTTGCCGCAGATGGGCAAGGTCATGGACTTCCTGTCCAGCTCCATGGGCTTCCTCATCGTGATTGTCCTGCCCATGCTGCTGTTCTTTATCTACCAGGTGTATCACCTCATCGTGGTGGGCATGAACCTCAAGCGCGCTATGGCCGAGGAGGACCGCCTGGCCGCCGCGGCTGCCATCGTGGATGCCGAGGGCAAGGGCGACACCGCAACCGTCACAGCCGATAACGCCGCCGAGCAGCTCGCCCAGGCCGAGGCCAAGCTCGAGGAAGCTCGTCGTCTGAAGGCTGAGGCCGAGGCGGCGATGAACGCGACCAAGCAGGAGGGTACCGACGGTGAGTGAGTTTCTGGGATTTGCCTGGGAGCTGTTGGCAAAGGTCGTCTACAACGTCGTTGCCGTCGTGAGCTCCATCCTTGACCTGCTGGTGTTTGGCTGGGTTGAGTACTTCAACATCTTTATGACCTACTTCACCACGTTTGACCTGGTGGGCAAGATCGGCGCGGTCATTCTGCTTGCCATGCTCATCGCGGTCCCCGTGCTGATTGTGGCCATTCTGGTCCACCGCTACCGCATCAACCGCCGCCTGCATCGCGACGACACGTCCAACAAGGCGCTCTATCGCGAGATCGGCCGCCTCAACAAGCAGGTGCTCGACCTCATGGACGAGAAGAACAAGCTGCTGGCGCTCAAGGTCAATGCCATGGGCGGCACCAAGCAGATTCCGTACGTGGGCGCCTCGGCCCTGGCCGACGACCACCTGCCCACGGTGGGCAACGTGGTGGGCGCCGCCGCGGGCGCGCCTGCGAGCGAGGGCGCCACGGCTGCCGTGGTGTCGGGCAACGCGTCGCTCGCGCTCGATGGCGAGGGCGTCAAGGACGCCGCGGCCGCTATGGCCAAGGCCACCGTCGAGGCCAAGACTCTTGCCGAGGAAAAGGAAATCGCCCAGGCCAACCGCTTCCCCAAGCTGTCCCTTGTGGACCTTAAGTACCGTGACTGGGAATCGCCGGTCTATGACGATGCCATCTCGCTGGAGGACTTTGTCGACAGCTTCCGCGCGTTCGCCTGCAGCCAGATGAAGCTCTACTACACGCCCGAGGTCATCCGCCGCTTTGTGGCCGGCATGGCCGCCTCCAAGCTACTGATCCTGGAGGGCATCTCGGGTACTGGTAAGACCTCGCTGCCCTACAGCTTTAGCCGCTATCTGGATAACCCCGCGACCATCGTGTCGGTGCAGCCGAGTTTTCGCGATCGCACCGAGGTGCTGGGCTACTTCAACGAGTTTTCCAAGCGCTTTAACGAGACCGAGTTCCTCCGTGCCGTGTACGAGGCGGGCCTTCGCCAAGACCCGTCCATGATCGTGCTCGACGAGATGAACCTCGCTCGCGTGGAGTACTACTTTGCCGAGATTCTGTCGGTGCTCGAGATGCCCAGCCACGACGAGTGGGTGCTCGACCTGGTGCCCACCCAGTGGGCGGCCGACCCCAAGGGCCTGCACGACGGCAAGCTCACCATTCCCGACAACCTGTGGTTTATCGGCACGGCCAACAACGACGACTCCACCTTTACCATCACGGACAAGGTGTACGACCGCGCGATTCCCATCGAGCTCAACGAGCGCGCCGACGCGTTTGAGTGCGAGCCGCACGAGCGCGTGCATGTGACGGCCGACCACCTGCAGTATCTGTTCCAGAAGGCCAAGGTCGAGTACGTGATCGATGACGAGCTGCTCCAGAAGATGCACAAGCTGGACCAGTACCTGCAGACCCGCTTTAAGCTGGCCTTTGGTAACCGTATCATCAAGCAGATGTACGACTTTATTCCCGTGTACGTGGCGTGCGGCGGCACCGAGCTGGGCGGCATGGACTACATCATCGCCCGCAAGGTGCTCAAGAAGTTTGAGTCCATGAACGTGAGCTTTGTGCGCGACGAGATGAAGGGCCTGATCGAGTACATCGAGAAGACCTTTGGCGAGGGCGGCCTGCCCGATTCCGTCATGTACCTGCAGCGGATCCAGAACTTCTACTAATGCCGTAAGCACGGGGCGTGGGACAAGACAATCAGTAGCGTTTGCCCTACGTGGCGTCGCCGCGCCCCTTCCCGATCGATCCAACCTATGGAGTAACCCATGTCCGAGACCATTCAGGACCTCTATACCAGCTTCTCCGAGCAGATGGAGCCCATCCAGGAGGACAGCCGCTACTTCCGCTATCTGTTTGAGATGGCGCAGGCCTCGGGCACCACGATCGAGCAGCAGCGCGAGGAGCTCGTCAAGGTGGTGGACGAGGAGTGGATCAGCATGATCGAGGACTCGCTCGACGCCATCAACACCATCATCGAAAATCCGCGCCGCTTCATCACCACCGAGGAAGAGGTGGTGCCGGTCTCGCTCGCCAAAAAGATCAGCGCCGACAGCGTCCGTCATCTGAGCCAGAACACGCAGTTTTTGGCGCCGAGCGACGATGGCGGCGTCCACCCCACGCGCATCCTCAACGTCAGTACCGTCGAGACGTACGACCTGTACGAGAACCGCTTTATCTACCACCTGATTCAGCGCCTGCTGACGTTTGTGGACAAGCGTACCGACGTGATCTTTTGGTCGACGGGCAACGAGATCCGCAACCGTTTTAAGATGCACAGCAAGATCGACGACGCATACGAAGAAATCGAGTACAACGTCGAGATGACGGTCAAGAATCGCCAGAGCTTTGCCGAGAACGATGCCGACAACATGGACGTCTTTATGCGCATCGACCGCGTGCGCCGTCTGGTCATGGCGCTGCGCGGCGCGTCGTTCTGCCAGATCATGAACGGCTGCAGCGCGGTCCGCAGCCCCATCCAGCGCACCAACCTCATCATGAAGGATCCCAACTACCGCAAGTGCTACCAGCTGTGGCAGTTTATGGAGCGCTACGACAAGGTGGGCTACAACATCGACGTGCAGCAGCAGGCGCTGGCGTTCGATGACGAGTACATGGTGCAGATGTACACCAACCTCATCAACAACTACACCGTCTTTAAGAGCCTGACCGACGACGAGCGCAACCTGCAGGAGCTCGAGAGCGTGCATCCCGAGCCGGTGGCGCCTAAGTTTATTAAGGAGATAAAGGAGGTGCAGGTCGATAGTCCCGACCTGCCCGATGTCGAGGTCCGTCGCGTGTTTGTGGAGGAGGTTACGCAGGCCCAGCTCGATGCCGAGCAGGCGCTGGCCGAGGCCCGCGAGCAGATTGAGGAGCTGCAGGGGCAGGTCAAGTCTTGGAAGGTGCAGGCGCACGCGCTGACCGATGAGCGCGACGACTTGGCAGACGAGCTGGACGAGGCCAAGACGCGTGAGCTGGCATTGACGCAGCGCGCACAGATTGCCGAGGCCGATGTCGAGGAACTGCGCGCCTCGCTGGAGGATGTCGAGGCCGGCAAGAAGGCTGCCGAGAATGCTGCCGTTGAGGCGCGCTCGACCGCGGCGGCCCAGCTTGAGCAGATGCGCGCCGAGGCCGATGCCGAGGTGGTTGCCGCCCGTGCCGACGCGGACGCCAAGGTTGCTGCCGCCGAGCAGGCGGCCGCCGAGCAGGTCGCGCAGGTCAAGAGCGAGTCCGCCGCGGCTCTGGCTGCCAAGGCGGCGGCCGATGCCGCCGAGCTGCAGGCCACCAAGGACGCTGCTGCGGCCGAGCTTGCCGGCGTGCGTGAGGCCTCTGCCAAGGAGGTGGCTGCACTGCATGCCAAGCTGGATGCCGCCGAGCTGCAGATTGAGGAAGCGCAGCTGACGGCCGAGCGCGATGCCCGTGCTGCGGCCGAGGCGGCCGATGCCGCCGTGGCCGAGGCGGAGCAGAAGCTCGCCGATACCGTCGCCGCGGCCGAGGAGAAGGTTTCCGCTGCTCAGCAGGCAGCCGATGCTGCGATCGATGCCGCCCGTGCGGCCGCCGATTCTGCCGTCGAGCAAGCTGCGGTGGACGCCAGCGAGAAGGTCGCCGCAGCCGCTACCGAGCGCGATGCCGCCACGCGTGCCGCCGAGGAAGCCCGTGCCGACGCCGACGCGCGTATCGCCGCGGCCGAGCTCGAGGCGGGGGAGCGCATTGAGCAGGAACTCGCCGCCGCCACGGCCACGCACGAGCACGAGCTCGAGGCCGTCCGCGCGGAGATGCAGCAGCGCTTGGCCTCGTTGGCGCACGAGCTGGAGCAGGCCGAGCGCGATCGCGCCCGTGCCGAGCGCCGTGCCGAGGGCAACAGCCTGTCGCGTTATCTGTTGGCCCGCCTGCGCGGCGAGGCTGGCGAGGGCGTGACTTCCGCGCCTGACGAGGATGGCGCTTCTGCGGCGGATGCCACCGAGGCCGAGGTCGCTGCCGACCCCGAGACTTCCGCAAAGGACGACGACAAGTGATGAAGCACGTGCTCCGCGTGATCAACGTGCTGGCGACCGTGGTGATCCTGGTCGCCTTTGTGGTGCTGCTGCGCACGGTGTTCACGCCCGCCGGCGAGATTCCCACCATCATGGGCTACGGCTTTATGCGCACGCTGACCGGCTCGATGGAGCCGGCGATTCCCGTGCATTCGTTTATCGTCATCGATACCGACAACAGCCAGGTCTACGGGGTGGGCGATATCATCACCTTCCATTCGTCCGATGACGCGCTGGAGGGTTCGCTCAACACGCATCGCATCGTTGCCGTGGAGGATGCGGCCGACGGCACGCCGGTTTACCGCACCAAGGGCGACGCCAATCCGGTCGAGGATGCTGCGCCCGTGCCTGCCGCCGACGTGGTGGGTCGCGTGGTCTTTGTCTCGGCGGGGCTGGGCGTGGTGGTCTCGTTGCTCACCAACCCGCTGCTGTTCTTTCCGCTGATCGTGGTGCCGCTGATCGTGCTGCTGGTGCTCGAGATTCGCCATATGGTCAAGACCACGCAAGAGGTGGCGCGCGCCGAGGACGAGGCCGCCCTGCGCGCAGCCGTGGAGCAGATTCGCGAAAAACGTCGCCGCGAGCAGGAAGGCCAGGACAACGCCAAGGAGCAGAACGACGGTGGCCATACCGATGAAAGTGCGGAAGCCGACCCCGGCGCCCTAGACGATTCCAACCACTCGGCATAGCGCGTCTGCGCCTTTCGTCCCTGCAATTTGGATGCTCGTAGATGTTCCGAATCGTCTGCTTTTTCATGCCGATATTCGTGCTACAGTTTGAGCGCTTTGTTGCCAATTGATTTCGGGGGAGTGGAATGGAGCAGGAGCGCGCAGCGCAGCGTGCACGCAAAAAGACTTCGGTACCGATGACGGCGGCGTCCGATTTTGTCGTGCCCGAGGGAACTGACGAGTTCAGCCGCAACACCCGTCGCGCCTGGCGCGACCGCCTCAACGATGCCCAGACGCGCAAGATGATCACGGGTGTTTTAGCCACGCTGGTGGGCGGTTCGTTTTGGGGTTTCTCGGGTACCAGCGCGAGTTTTTTGTTCGATACCTACCATGTCGATACGCTGTGGCTTATGAGCATACGGCAGATTCTCGCCGGCCTGCTCTTTATGGCTGTGGTTGTCACGCACGACCGCGCACGCCTGGTCAAGCTTTGGACGACGCCCGCCGACCGTAGGCAACTGCTGCTTTTTACCGCTTTTGGCCTGCTGTTCAACCAGTTCTGCTATCTTTCGGCCGTGCGTCTGACCAATGCCGGAACCGCGACGGTGCTCCAGTGCCTGCAGCTGGTCATCATCATGGGTTACGCCTGCGTGGTCGATCGCCGCATGCCGCGCGCTCGCGAGACGATCGGCATTGGTCTGGCCCTCGGTGGCACCTTTTTAATCGCTACCGGCGGCGACCCGACCAGTTTGAGCATATCGCCGCTTGGTCTGGTCGCAGGCCTTATGTGTGCGGTTAGCGCAGCCTGTATGGCGGTGATTCCCGCCAAGATTCTGCCCGAATACGGCAGCCCCATCGTTACAGGCTCTGCCATGCTCGCAGCGGGCGTGGTCTCGTGCGTCTTCGTGCAGCCGTGGGCTCATATGCCGGTGCTCGATGCTGCCGGTATCGAGGCGCTCGCGGTGTTTGTGGTCATTGGCTCGTTTTTTGCCTACATGCTGTATATGCAGGGCGTTAAGGACATCGGCTCGGTGCGTGCGAGCCTCATCGGAACCGTGGAGCCGGTCTCGGCGACCATCACCAGCGCCGTTATGCTGGGCACGGTATTTTTGCCGACCGACTTGATTGGCTTTGTCATGATCATCGTGATGATGTTTCTGACGGTATAGCTCACGCCGCTGCCCAGACGGACACGGTGTTGCACCACAATTTCGTGAATTGGTGCCTGCATCTGGAGTTTAACTGACGATGTCAAATATGTCATAAACTAATAGCGTTATTGACTTTTAGTATTGTGAGGACTCCTCTATGGCTGGTAACCACTTTAAGAACGGCGACGGCGAGCGCCCTGCAGTTCCGCCGCGTTCAAATGGGACTGGAAACGCTGGCGTACCGAGTGGATCCAGCCAAAACGGTGCTGGCAACCGTACGTCTCCGGGCGAAACGGCGATGTTTGCCGCTCTGTACGAACAGTCTCAAAAGGCAAAACAGGCTGGTCGCGTAGGCAGGCAGGCATTTCCGGGCGGGGCGGGCTCTGCGGCTTCGTCGGCCGGGGTCCGTCCGGCGCCAACGGGCGGTGCAAATGTCGCCGGCTCCACTGGCCCCGCTAACAACGCTCATCGCGCCCACAACGCCGGCCCCGTCAACTCTGCCAATCCCGCCAATAGTGCTTCTTCTGCTGGAGACGCAGGGCTTACGGGTAACCTAGGCACTATCTATACGGGCGCTTCCGAAACCGGCACGTTTGCCCGTCTCAATGACGACGGTGCCGAGTTTAAGGGCTCGGGCTCTAAAGAAGATTATTACGATTTTGGCTTGAACTACGGCGGTGATTCCTCGACGAGCCCGACCTCGAACGGCCTGGTTCGCCATCGCCATCGCAAGGGCGAGCGCAAGAAGCGCCGCGTTGCAGCCGTTGTTGCTGTCATCGTCGCGGTGGTTCTTGTCGCTTTTGGCGTGAGTGGCTTCATGCTGTTTAACTCGGCAAAAACCGTGAAGAGCCAGGCAAAGGAAACAGTCGAGATCGTCGGCGGCCTTAAGGACAAGGTCACGTCGGGCGATTTTTCGACCCTGCCCGACGATGCGAAAAAAATTGACGAGCTCTGCAGCAGCATGAAGAAGGAGACCTCGAGTCCGGTGTGGACGATGGCTTCGTTCATTCCGGTGTACGGCGGCGATATTAACGCCGCCCGCACCATGGTCGACGCTCTGTCCGATGTTTCGAGCGGCGCGCTGGTCCCCATGGCCGATAATCTCGCTCAGGCAACGCCCGGCAAGCTGTTCCAGGACGGGACAATCAACGTGTCCGCGCTGCAGGCGGTCGCCGATTCGCTCTCCGATAGCTCGAAGGCGTTCAAGGGCGCCAACAAAAAGGTGCAGGGTATTGGCGATACGCATATCGCCCAGGTGACCGAGCTGGTCGATAAGGCAAAGGACGGCTTTGCCACCCTGGACGGTGTAGTCGATGCGGCAGAGAAGATCGCCCCCGTTCTGCCCCAGATGCTCGGCGCCAACGGCCAGACGCGCCATTATCTTGTGCTCGCGATGAGCAATGTCGAGATCCGCGCCTGCGGCGGTTTCCCGGGTTCTCGCGGCGTGATGTCAGTGACTGACGGTAAGCTCGAACTGGGCGATTTTGTCAAAGTCGACATGATGAAAGAGCCCTTGAGCCCGCTTCCCATCACCGATGAAGAGGCAAACTTGTTCACGACCGGATGGGGCCTGACCGGATTCAACACGCTCGGATACACGATGGGCGATGTTACGATGACGCCCGATTATCCGCGTGCGGCTCAGCTTGCCAGCGATATGCAGAAGGCCATTGTCGGAGATGACATCGACGGCGTATTTGCAGTCGATCCGGTATTTTTGCAGTATATGCTCGGCATTGTAGGTGGCACGCAGCTTCCCGACGGCACCGTCGTCGACGGAAGCAACGCTGCAAAGGTGCTGCTGCACGATATTTATTGGAATTACCCGGTAGAGGAACAGGACGCCATTTTTGCGGCGGTTGCCGGATCGGCTTTTAACAAGATCGTGGACGAACTGGGCTCCAGCGATATTACTAAGATCGCTGGAGCCATCGAAAAGGGTGCTTCCGAGGGTCGCATCCTCATGTATTCGAGAAACGATGACGAGGAAAAGGCCGCGAAGGCCCTTGGCATTTCCGGCGCTCTCCAAAACGATGCGTCTGAGGCTCCGATCTTGGGCGTCTTTGTGAACAACTACAGCTATTCAAAGATGGATTGGTTCCTTGATAAGCGAGTCACCATCGATTCTTCGGTTGAAAATGCCGATGGTTCGACGACGTATCGAGTGACCACCACGCTCAAGAACACGATGACCCCTCAGGAGAAGGCCGAGATGCCTGGTTATTTCCGGGGCCATAACGGCATTAGCGAGGATATTGATGACGAGGTGCTGAGGCTCTATCTCTATGCTCCCGCGGGAGGCAGCATTTCGGACATTAAGACTTCGGGCTCCGGTTCTATCGAGATGAACGAAGCGACGCACGATGGCCTGAAGGTTGCATGGGGCGGCGTCCACATGCTTCTTGGACAAGACATAAAGGTCGAGTACACGGTCACGACTTCGAAGGACTCTAGGCACAAAGAGCTTAAGGTTCGCACCACGCCAACCGCTCAAACGTTCGAACAGGATAAGTAAGATATGAAGTACTTTGGCACCGACGGCTTTCGCGGCGAGGCCAACGTTGGACTGACGGTAGAGCACGCTTATAAGATCGGCCGCTTTGTGGGCTGGTATTACGGCGCCAACCGCGGGACCAAAGCACGCGTGATCGTGGGCAAGGACACGCGTCGCTCGAGCTATATGTTCGAGGCGGCGCTGGTGAGCGGCTTGGTCGCGAGCGGCGCGGACGCCTACATGCTGCACGTGATCCCGACGCCGGGCGTGGCGCATCAGACCGTGGAGGGCTGCTTCGATTGCGGCATCATGATCAGTGCGAGCCACAACCCGTTTTGCGATAACGGCATTAAGCTCGTCAACAGCGACGGCTTTAAGATGGACGAGGACGTGCTGGAGCTCATCGAGGATTACATCGATGGCAAGAGCGAGGTGCCGCTGGCTACGGGCAACCACATCGGTGCCACGGTCGACTACATGCAGGGCCGCAACCGCTACATCGCCTCGCTCATCGCTAGCGCGAACTTTTCGCTGCAGGGCGTCAAGATCGGTCTCGACTGCGCCAACGGCTCGGCATCCTCGGTGGCCAAGCCGGTGTTCGACGCGCTGGGTGCCGATGTGCGCGTGATTAACGCCGCGCCCGATGGTTTTAACATCAACGTTGACTGCGGCTCCACGCATATGGAGCGTCTGCAGCGCCACGTGGTGGAGCAGGGCCTGGACGTTGGCTTTGCCTACGACGGCGATGCCGACCGCTGCCTGGCCGTGGACGAGCGTGGTCGCGTGGTCGACGGCGACCAGATCCTGTATGTGTGCGGCGTGTACCTGAACAAGCACGGGCGCCTCTCGGGCGGTACCGTGGTGCCGACGATCGCCAGCAACTTTGCCCTGGTCAAGTCGCTGGAGCTTGCCGGTCTGAGTGCCGTGACCAGCGGCGTGGGCGACCGTCATGTGTATGCCAAGATGCGCGAGGGCGGCTACAGCCTGGGCGGCGAGCAGACGGGCCACACGATCTTTGGCGATATCGAGCGCACGGGCGACGGCATTATGACCTCGCTGCGCGTGATGGAAGTGATTCGCGCTGAGCGCGAGACACTCTCGCAGCTCACGGCTCCGTGCAAGCTGCTGCCGCAGGCTCAGGTTGCCGTACGCGTGGCGGATAAAGACGCCGCGCTGGGCAACATGGGCGTGCAAGCCGCCATCGCCGAGGCCGAGGCGTCGCTGGCGGGCGAGGGCCGCGTGCTGGTGCGCAAGAGCGGAACCGAGTCGGTGATTCGCGTTTTGGCCGAAGCCCCCGACCAAGCCGCCGCCGACGCCGCCATGAAGCGCATCGCCGCGGCGCTGGAAGCTCTATAGTTACGCGGTTTTACCAAACCGCGTAACTGCTCGACGCTGCAAACGGCCCCAAGCGGCAATCTGACGTTCAATTTCAAGGGCGCGACCAGAAGGTCAGCGCCCTTTCATTTCACGTCACCTTGCTCGCTTGGGGTCGTTTTCGCTGACACTGCCAAGGCATTGGCGTCAACATGGTTGGCGTTGGCGATGGCGTGCTGGTCAATCCTTACAGCTCGTAGAGCGTGGTGAACTTGTCCTGCAGGTAGCTGCAGTAGTAGCGGGCGTCAAAGTCCATGCCGCAGGCGCCCTTGATGAGCTCCGGCGCGTCCTTGGCGCGACCCCACTGCCAAATGTGCTTGCCCAGCCAGGCACGGACGGGCGCCAGATCGCCGCTCGCGCAGGCACCGGTAAGGTCGACGCCGTCGCGGCACATGGCCGGCACGAACATGGCGTCGTAGGCGCTGCCCAGCGCATAGGTGGGGAAGTAGCCAAACGAGCCACCGCTCCAGTGCGTATCCTGCAGGCAGCCGTGCGTGTCGTCGGGAACGGGAATGCCCAGGTACTCATCCATAAAGCGGTTCCAAAGCGCGGGGATATCCTTGGCCGTGGCCTCGCCGGCAAACAGCATGCGCTCGATCTCGTAGCGCACCATAACGTGCAGCGGATAGGTGAGCTCGTCCGCCTCGGTGCGGATCAACGACGGCTGTGCGATATTCACGGCGTGGTAGAGCGTATCCTCGTCCACGCTGCCATAGACCTCGGGCGCGTGGCGGCGCAGTACCTCGAGCAGCGGCCCCATAAAGGCGCGGCTGCGACCCACGGTGTTCTCGAAAAAGCGGCTCTGGCTCTCGTGGATGCCCATGGAGGTGCCACCTTCAAGACAGGTGCGCGCATAGGCAGGATTGACGCCCAGCTCGTACATGGCGTGGCCCGCCTCGTGGATGATGCTGTAGACGTTGGAGATGCAGTCGTTCTCGTAGATGTGCGTCGCGATGCGCGCGTCGCCCACGGCAAAGCCCTCGCTAAACGGGTGCTCGGTAAAGGCAAGCGTGGTGTCGTTCAGGTCCAGGCCGACGAGCTTCATAAGGTCGAAGCTCATGGCGCGCTGGGCGGCCTCGGGCACGCGGGCGTGCAAAAAGTCGGCAGCGGGCTGCTGGCCGCGCTCGCCGATGGCGTGCACGAGTGGCACGACCGTGGCCTTGACTTCGTCGCAAAACGCATCGAAGCTCTTGGCGGAAAGGCCGCGCTCGTACTGGTCGAGCCAAACATCGTATGGGTCGCGCTTGGGGTCCATGAGCTCGGCCTGATGCTTAAGTTGGGCGACGATTCTATCCACATAGGGCTCAAAGCTCGCCCAGTCATTGGCCGTCTTGGCCTTGTGCCACACGGCGTCGGCCTCGCAGGTGAGCCTGGTCCAGGCCTCGGCCTCCTCGGTGGGAATGACGCTCGCTTCGCGCTGGTCGCGGCCGAGTACGCGGATCTCGTCGAGCAGCTGCGGGTCGTCGATCTTGCCGCCGGCGACGGTTTCGCGTGCCAGCGAGCGCACAAGTTCGACAGACTTTTCACTGGTCAGGAGCTTATGATGCTCGCCGGCAAGGGTGCCCATGGCGTCGGCGCGCGCTGCGGCGCCGTTGGCGGGGGCAATGGTCGCGCCGTCAAACTCGGCAATCTTGAGCAGGTACTCGCGGGTCCACAGCTTGCCCTCGAGCTTGCGGAATTTTTTGACGGCCTTATCGACCTTCATGCCTTTGGGCGTCTTGCCCGCTGCGGGCTCGGCCTTCTTATCGTGCTTCTTTCCCATACCATATCCTTGATCTCGCGAGCCGTGCACCACGGGTGGGCGCACGGCCAGTTTGCACAGCTACCCGCCTTGTACCCAGTGCGAACAAAACGGAACGCGGCGATATGCTCGCAGAATGTGTTATCCTATAGCCCAATGCGTTGACGGAGAGGGTTTTGCCCGTCGCGTCGCCGGCAAGAGAGGGAAGGTCATGGGCTGCAAGCCTTCCTGCGGTGGCAAGGGCCAAGCGTTCACTCCCGAGCAGCGACCTCAACGGGCACGCGGCCAGCGGCGGCGAAGCCCCAGTAGGGAAGCCGTGAGCCTCGCGACAAGGGGCAAAGAGTGGGCGCGGCGGGCCAGACATCCGCCGGGTCAAACAAGGTGGTACCGCGGAATTCAACCGTCCTTGGGCAATGCACATGCCCGAGGGCGGTTTTTTGTTACCGAACCGGGCCGCGTTTTCGCAACGTCAGACGGCGGCAGCCGCCTCGGCAAGCGGGGAGCGCGAGAGACGAAAGGGAAGACATGAGTCTGATTGATGATCTGGTCAAACTCGAGGAAGAGGCCAAGGAGCTCGTCGCAGGCGCCGATGACGCCGCAAAGCTCGAGGCCGCGCGCGTTGAGCTGCTCGGCCGCAAGGGCCGCATCACTGGCCTGATGCGTATGATGGGCAAGCTCGCCCCCGAGGATCGTCCCATGATGGGCAAGCGTGCCAACGAGATGCGCCAACTGATCGAGGGCATGCTCGACGAGCGCACCACCGAGATGAAGGCCGCCGCCCTCAAGCACGCTCTCGAGCACGAGGCCGTCGACATTACCCTGCCGGGTATCCGTCCGCAGATCGGTCACCAGCACCTGATCAAGCAGATCATCGAGGAGGCCGAGGACATCTTCTGCGGCATCGGCTACACCGTCGAGTCCGGTCCCATGGTCGATACTTCCTACTACAACTTCACTGCGCTCAACGCCCCCATGGATCACCCGAGCCGCTCGGCCCGCGATACCTTCTACGTGGTCGACAACAACCCCGGCAGCGTTGCGCACCCCGAGGCTCACGCCCACGGCGAGTCCGACGTGCTGCTGCGCACCCAGACCTCGGGCGTGCAGATCCACACCATGGAGTCGCAAAAGCCGCCCATCTACATGATCTGCCCGGGTACCGTCTACCGTCCCGACACGGCCGACGCCTGCCACCTGCCGCAGTTCAACCAGATCGAGGGCCTGGTCGTCGACGAGGGCATCACCTTTGGCGATCTTAAGGGCACGCTCGACTACTTTGTTAAGTGCATGTTTGGCGAGGATCGCAAGACGCGCTACCGCCCGCACTTCTTCCCCTTCACCGAGCCCAGCTGCGAGGTGGACGTGAGCTGCCACGTGTGCGGCGGCAAGGGCTGCAACTTCTGCAAGCACAGCGGCTGGATCGAGATTCTGGGCTGCGGCATGGTCGACCCCAACGTCCTGATCAACTGCGGCATCGACCCCGAGAAGTACACCGGCTTCGCCTTTGGCATTGGCGCCGAGCGCGTCGCGGCCCTGCGCTACGACCTGCCCGACCTGCGCACGTTGATGACTGGTGACATGAGGTTCTTGAACCAGTTCTAGAACGCTTTCTTCTTAGTTGCAGTTTCCGGCTCAAAGCCGCATTTATGAAAGGAGACCAGTTAGATGCGCGTTTCTTACGACTGGCTCAAGACCATGATCGATATTCCGGAGGATCCCAAGACCCTTTCGGACGAATATATCCGTACCGGCACCGAGGTCGAGGCGATCGACACCGTGGGTGAGTCCTTCGACCACGTGGTGACCGCCAAGGTGCTCACCAAGACCCCGCATCCCGATAGCGACCATATGTATGTGTGCTCGGTCGACGTGGGCGACAAGAACCTCGACGCCGACGGCAACCCCGCCCCGCTGCAGATCGTCTGCGGCGCGCAGAACTTTGAGGCCGGCGACCACATCGTCACGGCCATGATCGGTGCTGTGCTTCCCGGCGACGTTAAGATCAAGAAGAGCAAGCTTCGCGGCGTTGTGTCCATGGGCATGAACTGCTCTGCGCGCGAGCTCGGCCTGGGCGGTGACCACTCCGGCATCATGATCCTGCCCGAGGATACGCCCTGCGGCATGCCGTTTGCCGAGTACGTGGGCTCGAGCGACACCGTGCTCGACTGCGAGATCACGCCCAACCGTCCCGATTGCCTGTCCATGATCGGCATGGCCCGCGAGACCGGCGCCATTTTCGACCGCGATTTCCACGTTGAGCTGCCCGCCATCAAGGCCGAGACCGGCCGCGCGACCGACGACGAGCTTTCGGTCGAGATTGCCGACGAGGGCCTGTGCGACCGCTATGTCGCCCGCATCGTGCGCAACGTGAAGGTCGGTCCCTCGCCCGACTGGATGGTCAAGCGCCTCAACGCCCTGGGCGTGCGTCCGCACAACAACATCGTCGACATCACCAACTATGTGATGATGCTCACCGGTCAGCCGCTGCATGCCTTTGACCTGGACACCTTTGCCGAACGCGATGGCCATCGCCGCGTGGTGGTTCGCGCCGCCCAACAGGACGAGAAGTTCACGACCCTCGACGGCGAGGAGCGCACGCTCGACGCCGGCATGGGCCTCATCACCGACGGCGAGCGTCCCGTGGCGCTGGCCGGCGTTATGGGCGGCATGGATTCCGAGATCGAGGACGACACCGTCGACGTGATGGTCGAGAGTGCTTGCTTCAACGCCGGTCGCACCTCGCACACCAGCCGCGATCTGTCGCTGATCTCCGATGCCTCCATCCGTTTTGAGCGCCAGGTCGATGAGACCGGCTGCGTGGATGTCGCCAACGTTACCTGCGCGCTGATCGAGGAGATCGCCGGCGGCGAGGTCGCTCCCGGCTACGTCGACGTGTTCCCCGCGCCCAAGACCATCGACAGCATCAAGCTGCGCCTGGCCCGCGTGCACGCCATTTGCGGTGCCGACATCGAGCCCGAGTTTATCGAGCGTTCGCTCACTCGCCTGGGCTGCACCGTCGAGCGCGACGGCGAGGACTTTATGGTTACCCCGCCGAGCTTCCGTCCCGACCTGCCGCGCGAGATCGATCTGATCGAGGAGGTCCTGCGCCTATGGGGCATGGGCCGTGTGACGGCGACCATCCCGGCTGCCAAGAACCATATTGGCGGCCTGACCCGCGAGCAGAAACTCACCCGTAAGGTCGGCGAGATCCTGCGCGCCTGCGGCCTCAACGAGACCACGACTTTCGGCTTTGCCGCCCCGGGCGACCTTGAGAAGATCGGTATGTCCACCGAGGGCCGTGGCTGCCCCGTGGTGCTCATGAACCCGCTGGTAGCCGAGCAGACCGAGATGCGCCGTTCGCTGCTGCCGGGTCTGCTGCAATCCGTGGCCTACAACGAGGCGCACGGTACGCCCAACGTGCACCTGTACGAGGTCGGCAGCCTGTTCCACGGTCGCGAGAACGCCAGCCTGCCCAAGGAGACCAAGTCCGTGGCGGGTGTGCTCTCGGGCCAGTGGAGCGAGCAGTCTTGGACCATGAAGTACCGCAAGCTGCGCTTCTTCTTTGGCAAGGGCATTGTCGAGGAGCTGCTCGCCCAGCTGCGCATCGAGAAGGTTCGCTTCCGTCCCGTCGAGGGCGAGGGCTACGCTTTCTTGCAGCCGGGTCGTGCGGCCGAGGTTCTGTCCGGCGGCACCGTGTTGGGCTGGGTTGGCGAGATCCACCCCGAGGCGCGCGAAGCCATGGGCATCGATGAGGTCGTCGTTGCCTTTGAGCTCGATCTGGACAAGCTGATCAAGGGCGCTCGCAACCAGGAGAACTACCGCGAGTTCTCGCAGTATCCGGCTGTCGAGCACGACCTGGCTATCGTGGTCGATAACTCCGTGACCTGCGAGGATCTTGAGCGCCGCATTACCAGCGCCGGTGGCAAGCTGCTCGAGGGCGTGCGCCTGTTCGACGTCTACCGCGATCCCATCCGCATCGGAGCGGGCAAGAAGTCCATGGCCTTTGCGCTTACATATCGCTCCGACGACCACACGCTCACCAGCGAAGAGGTCGAGAAGGCGCACCAGAAGATCGTCACCAAGGTGTGCAAGGGCGTAAACGGCGAGGTCCGCGGCTAGGATTTGCGCTGGGTATAGGCCAGCGGTGGCTGCCGCCGAGTCCTACGTGACTGCTATGCTCGATATAAGGCGCTGCTGAGCCTGCATATATGACACGCGCATTACATAACGGCGTGCTGCTTTGTCGGCAGTGCGCCGTTTTGCTATGATAGCCCGCGGCGTGTTACGAATCTGACATTACGTAACACTGACAAGGTGATTTTAGCGGCGTTGCAATTCCGCGCGCCGATAACCGGGAGGCGTATATGCACATTCCAGACAACTACCTGTCCCCGCAGACCGATGCCGTCATGGCGGTGGCGATGGTGCCCGTATGGGTTCACTGCATCAAAAAGGTGCGCGCCACGCTCGATCGCGAGCATATGGCGTTCCTGGGCATCTGCGCCGCGTTCTCCTTTTTGCTCATGATGTTCAACGTGCCGCTGCCCGGCGGCACCACTGGTCACGCCGTTGGCGGCGCGCTCATCGCGCTGCTGCTGGGCCCCGAGTCCGCGGCTATCGCTGTCTCGGTCGCGCTGGCGCTGCAGGCGCTGCTGTTTGGCGACGGCGGCGTTCTGTCGTTTGGCGCCAACTGCTTTAACATGGCCTTTGTGCTGCCGTTTGTCGCTGCTATCGTGTTCCGTGCGCTCAACAGCCGTCTGCACGACAAGAGCTGGGGCACCTCGGTTTCTGCCATCGTAAGCGGCTGGGTTGGCCTGTGCCTGGCGGCCCTGTGCGCGGCGGTCGAGTTCGGTATTCAGCCGATGCTCTTTACCAATGCTTCGGGCGCGCCGCTGTACTGCCCCTTCCCGCTGTCCGTGGCTATTCCGGCCATGTTGATCCCGCATATGCTGGTTGCCGGCGTGGTCGAGGGCGTGGCGACGGCTGCGATCTACGGTTTCATTAAGAAGACGGCGCCGAGCATTATCGTCGGGCCCGAGGCCGTCGATGGCCAGCTTGCCGCCGATGGTACCGCCAAGAAGACTTCCCTGATTCCCACGCTCATTCTGGTCGCCGTGCTCGTGGTGGCCACGCCGCTGGGCCTGCTGGCCACCGGAGACGCCTGGGGCGAGTGGGACGCCGAGGGCGCCGCAACTGCCGTTCAGGAGGCTGGCGACGACAGCCTGCAGGCTTCGGTCGGCCTCGATACTCCGACCTTTGCCGACGCGCTGCCCACGGGTGATTACCTGCAGGCCTATTCCGAGGAACAGGGCCTTGGCTTTGCCGGCCAGGCTGCCATGTATATCCTTTCCGGTGTGATTGGCTTGGCGGTGCTCACCATCGCATTCCGCCTGATCTCGCTGACGGTTAAGGAAAGCTGAGCGCATGCAAATGGTCGAGCTGCCTAGCTGGCTTGCGGCCGAGGAGCGATACGAGCCCGCGGGGGCTCGGCATCGTGTGATGCAAAAGAATGTCCTGCACCTGGCGAGCCTGCTTGAGCGGGTTCGCCTGGGTGGAGGTGCGCACGAGGGCGGGTCGATGGTCGACCGCGCCCTTTCTTGCGTTTCGGCTCCGGTGCGTCTGGTGGGGATGTTCGTTTGCGTCCTGTGCGTGTGTCTGACGCAGAGCCCGCTGTACCTGATGCTGATGGCGGCTATCGCGCTGGTGCTGGTCGCGGTGCGCCCCGCGCGCGGGTTGCGCGCGACTTTTGTACCGGCGCTTGGCGCCACGGGGCTTGCGGTGGTTCTGGCGCTGCCTGCCCTGTTGCTGAGCGCGTCTGCCACGGGCGCCATGCTCAAGATCTCGCTCAAGACGTTTATTAATGTGTCGCTGGTGCTGGGTGTTTCGTGGACGCTCACCTGGAGCCGCATGTCGGCGGCGCTCAAGATGCTGCACCTGCCCGACGAGGTTATCTTTACGTTTGATATGGCGCTCAAGCATATTGAGGTGCTGGGACGCACGGCGCACGATCTGTGCGAATCGGTCATGCTGCGCAGCGTCGGTTCCGCGCCTGCGGGTTTTTCGCGCACCGATTCGCTGGCGGGTATCATGGGCATGACGTTTATCAAGGCGATGGAATGCAGCCGCGCGATGGACGAGGCCATGCTGTGTCGCGGCTTCGCCGGCGTGTATCCGGCGCCTGCACGGAGCGGCTTTGGCTGGCGCGATGCGGCTTACGCGGCCGTTGTGACGTTGCTCGCCGTGTTGTGCGCGATGTTGTAACGCGGACGGTCGAACCGTCGATGTGAGTAGGGAAGGGCGACGTTTTGGCAAACGATACGAATAACGCGATGGGTGTGAGCGGTGTTGCCGGCGCCGAGGTCACGCCGCTCATCGAGTTTCGCGACGTGGTGTTTTCCTATGCGGGTCATACGGTGGTCGACGGCGTTTCATTGCAGGTGAACCGTGGGGAGCTCGTTGCTCTGCTTGGTCCTAACGGCTGCGGCAAGACGACGATCATGCGTCTTATCAACGGCCTTGAGCTTGCGGACGCGGGTGCGTACCTGTTCGACGGGTATGCGGTCGATGCCGCATATCTCAAGGATTCCGCGACGGCCCAGCGGTTCCATCAGCGCGTGGGCTTTGTGTTCCAAAACGCCGATGCGCAGCTCTTTTGTGCCACGGTCGGCGAGGAAGTCGCGTTTGGCCCGGCTCAAATGGGGCTGCCGGCAGACGAGCTCGAGCGCCGCGTCCGCGATGCCATGGAGCTGTTCCAGGTTGCCGATCTTGCCGACGTCTCTCCCTATCAGCTCTCGGGCGGGCAAAAGAAGCGCGTTGCGCTGGCTGCGGTGGTGTCGATGAACCCGGATATCCTGGTGCTCGACGAGCCCACCAACGGACTTGACGAGGACTCGTGCGACATCGTGGTCAACTTTCTACTGGCCTATGTTGCTGCCGGCAAGACGGTCTTGATGAGCACACACCATCAGGATTTGGTGCGGCGCCTGGGTGCCCGCGCCATCTATATCGATCGATATCACCATGTGGTTGAGGCGCCGGTGTCGTCGTATGGAACCGAGAGCGGCGCTGCGGAATAGTTGCTGCGTAGAGCGTGCGTAGCCGCCCGCGCGGCTTTGCCGTGATGGTATAGTTATCCAGGTTTTTATGGGGGTGGCTATGCCAAGCTGGAACATTCATATCGCTCAGACGGAGCGTTTGCTGGAGCGCACCGGTGCGCTTGCCAATAGCGTGCGCGACCGCAATGCCTTTTTGTTTGGCTGCGTGGTTCCGGATATCTTCGTGGGCTATATGGTCCCTGGCATCGCCGATCCCATCCCGTACCGCATTACGCACTTTGCAAAGCCCGAGCCTATCCCCAAGCCTCGTGAGCATGAGTTCTGGGATACCTATGTGGCACCGTTGCTCAAAGGGGCGCCTGTTGGTACGCCGGCTGCCGCGACCTCGATTGTCGAGGAGCGTGAGCGACTCAATCGTGTACATTATCCCCAACGTTACAAGGACGCCGAGCCGGTTGCCGGTCCCGGTGCTAGTGAGCTTTCGCTCGCGCCCGATGACGTGGCGCAGTCGCTGCTCGATCTGACGCTGGGCGTTTGGTCTCACCTCGTGGCCGATACCGTGTGGAACACCCGCGTGAACCAGTACCTGGAGGCGCACGGCGGCAAGCCGTGCGAGGAATTCCGCATTAAAAAGCAAGGCGACTTTGACTGGTTTGGCAAGACGCTCGGCATTGTTTCGATTCCGCGCGCGACCGATCGCCTCTATACTGCGGCGACGCGTTTTGGTCAGTATCCCATCCATAAGGAGTATGTGCTCAAGACCATCGGCGTTATGCACGAGATTGTACGCGAAAACCCCGGCGAGCCCGATCATCCGCCGTATCGCTTGCTAACCGAGGAGTTTTTCGATGCAACGTTTACCGAGGTCGTCGAGCTAACCGAGGCGGGATTTGCCGCCCGTGTCGAATCGCCCGATGTGTCTGCGCTGCCCCTGATTGCTAGCTGCTAGCTGGCCGGCCCGGCAGTGAATAGCTCAACCCAATCGACCAACAGCTCCCGCCGAAGGGTATCTTCGGTGATGCGTTCCTGGTCGGTCTTTGGGATGTAGGGGAGCCCCGCCTTTTTATGGATGAGTTCGGCGATGTTGTTAAAGCTCTTCGTGTCTTTGATTTGCTCATAGGTTATCTGGATAACGTCATAGCCCATGCTGGTGAGGGCGGTGGTGCGCTCGGCATCGGAGAAACTTGCCGCTTCGCCATCGTGGGCGGAGCGGCCTTGGCATTCCAAGATGACGCCCATGCTGTCGGTGTTGCTCTCGATGAGGATATCGGCGTAGCAGCAGGTTTTGTCATACAGCGAGCGTGCAGCGTCGCTGAGTGGGATGCGCACGTTGTTTGCGATGCTGATGCCCATGCCGCCTTCGTCGCGGGGGAGCGAGACAAGCATGGAGGTCTGTACTTCGAAGGGCGAGGCGGTCTGCCCCGTCATGTGCTCGGCCGCCCAGCGCAGTTGTTTGACGCCGCGCAGGCCTGCGGCCTGCTTGGCGAACGTGGCGATATCCGCTGCGGTAAGAAGCGGCGTGCGCTTCCACAAGTTGGTGTCATTGCCCTTGGTGTCGTTAACTCGCTCCCAGCCGCAGCTGGGCGGAATGAGCTTAAGCGAAATAGCTTCATCGAGTTGTTGTTGCGTTCGCTCGCAGGGCTTAAACACTGCAAAGGAGCCGCACATCTCGTAGCAAGCCATGAGTAACTGGTTGCGTGAGACCAGCGTAGCAAGGCTGAGCAGCGTAAACTCGGGCGACGTGACATCAAAACCGTGTTCAGTCTGCCTAAACGACCCGGGAGGTGGCTCTTGGGTTAGCAGACGGCTATGAAATAGCTTTCCGTTCGCGCGCTGTTTTCTTTCGCCTACGAATCTCCAAACTGGTGTGCCGAGCAAGTCTTTAAATACTGGTTGTTTTGAGTAATGCACCAAGCGATGGTCATGGTCGGGCGGCAGGATTGCCGGATAGAGTCCCAGTATCTGGGGCGGGATGCGATAGTACTGAAAAGCCGTGGGTCCGCAGGCAAGAAATGACATAGCGATCCGATCGTTTGAGCGTTGTTTGGGCTAGAAAAGCTATCCGTTTCGGAAGTGCGGGGAAAAAGACAAATAGGTCAGGCGCAAGCGGTATTAAAGCCAACTTTATCAGGGGTTTTGTTGAAATAAAAGGGTTTGTGCTCGGGGGTAAGCAATTTTTCCCCGCACTTCCGAAAACGCGGTTGATCTGGCTCTTGCTAAAACGATTTATCAGCGTCGGTTAAGGTGTGGGTTTGCCACCGGGCGAACACTTTTAGCGCTTGGGACTTTATTTTATGGGCCTCGAAGGGTGGATTTCGCACTTTTGGTAAAGAAATGAGTGCGTGTTTTGCTGTGCGCCGGCATTGGCACAGAAAAAGGGCCCGGAAGGCTTTGCCTTCCGGGCCCTTTGCAATGCAAGTGTGCTTGCAAGTACGACTTAGCGCACCTGAGCGACGTAAGCGACGTTGGTCGAGGAGACCTTGTCCTCGAGCTGGACGCTCATGCGGGGATCGCCAGCGGTGGCGACGGTCAGGTCTCCGGTCTTGACGTAGCCGAGCTCCTTAGCGGTCTCAATCGCCTTGACGATCGTGCCGTTGACGGTGCCCTGGGTAATCTCGGCCTGGTGCGGGATAACGCCCCAGTACATGATCATCTGCTGGACGGCCCACTCGTGGCGGGAGAACGCGCAGATCGGCATGTTGGGACGGAAGTGCGAGATCAGGCGAGCGGTGCGGCCGGTGGTCGTCGGCACGGTGATGCACTTGGCGCCAACGGTGGTAGCCATGTTCACAGCGGACATACCCACAACGTTGTTGACAACACGGGTGCCGTGGGCATCGGCCGGAACCTCGAGCGGAGCGTGAGCCGGGAGGTACTTTTCGGTCTCGAGAGCAATGCTGGCCTGCATCTTAACGGCCTCGACCGGGTACTTACCGGCAGCGGACTCGCCAGAGAGCATAACGGCGTCGGTGCCGTCGTAGATGGCGTTAGCAACGTCGGCAACCTCGGCGCGCGTCGGGCGCGGGTTCTGCTGCATGGAGTCGAGCATCTGCGTAGCGGTGATAACGGGCTTGTAGGCCGCGTTGCACTTGGCGATGATCTCCTTCTGGATGTGGGGAACGAGCTCGGGCTTGATCTCGATGCCCAGGTCGCCACGGGCAACCATGATGCCGTCGGAAGCCTCGAGGATCTCGTCGAAGTTCTCGACGCCCAGGGCGCACTCGATCTTCGGGAAGATCGTCACGTGCTCGCCACCGTTCTCGCGGCAAAGCTCGCGGATGCCGCGGACGGACTCGCCGTCACGGATGAAGGAAACGGCGATGTAGTCGATGTTCTCGGTCAGGCCAAAGAGGATGTCCTGACGATCGCGCTCGGTGATAGCGGGCAGCGAGATGTTGACGTTGGGCATGTTGACGCCCTTGCGCTCGCCGATCAGGCCGTCGTTCTTGACGACGCAGGTCATGTCCTGGCCGTCGACGGACTCGACCTCGAGGGCAACCAGGCCGTCATCGATCAGGATGAGGGAGCCCTTCTCGACCTCGGAGGGCAGAGCCAGGTAGTCGAGGGAGATGTGCTCAGCGGTGCCGTGGAAATCCTCGGTCGTGGGCTGAGCGGTGACGACGATCTTGTCGCCGGTCTTGACGGCAACCTTCTTGCCATCGACCAGAAGGCCGGTGCGGACCTCGGGGCCCTTGGTGTCGAGCAGGATGCCGACGGGCATACCGAGCTCCTTGGAAATACGACGGACGCGCTCGATGCGACCGTGGTGCTCGTCGTAGGAGCCGTGCGAGAAGTTAAAACGGGCGACGTTCATGCCCGCCTTGATCATCTCGCGGATGGTCTCGTCGCTATCGCAGGCGGGACCCATGGTGCATACAATCTTAGTGCGCTTGTACATTCAGACCTCCATCTGACATCGTCTTGCGCTGATAGATAAACCATAAGAAATAAAACTGAGATGATTATAACGAAATGACGACCGAATACCCCAAAAAATCGACCGTATGCCGAATTAGAAGTTCATTTTTTGCGGAAAAACGGTATATGCAAAAACTTTACCAACCGTTCTAACCGCTGCTATCTGGGCGATATTTTAGTTCGATGATGCGCCGAAGAAAAAACGTTTTATCAATGTTGAGCATCACACGGTCTGCACCGTTGCTTATGGACCGTATTTCCAAATGGATTGTTTTGGCTAGACGCGTTGCTTTGGGGTACCATAGCTCCACTATCAACTGCCGCTCAGCACGGCAGCCTTGATGAGCCCTTGCCCTTCTCCTGGGAATTATGATCGGGCATCAATCTGCTGAGTGGCCCGAATCCCAGGAGGGGACTCTATATGCAAAAGGAATACCTGTCCGCTGCGGCGGAGGTGCTCAGCGACCAAGGTGTCGATGAGCACCTTGGCCTGAGCAACGACGAGGCGTCGTCGCGCCTCGCCAAGACAGGCCTTAACAAGCTCGAGGAAGCCGAGAAGACGCCGCTGTGGAAGCGTTTCTTTGAGCAGATGGCCGACCCCATGGTCATCATGCTGATCGTTGCCGCCATCATCAGCGCGCTCACGGGCATGGTCAAGGGCGAGCCCGACTTTGCCGATGTCGTCATCATCATGTTCGTCGTTATCGTCAACTCGGTGCTGGGCGTGGTCCAGGAAGCCAAGAGCGAGGAGGCCCTCGAGGCCCTGCAGGAGATGAGCGCGGCGCAGTCCAAGGTACTGCGCGACGGCAAGCTCGTGCACCTGCCGAGCGCCGAGCTCGTGCCCGGCGACGTGATCATGCTCGAGGCGGGCGACTCCGTCCCGGCCGACTGCCGCGTCCTCGAGAGCGCCACGATGAAGATCGAAGAGGCCGCACTCACCGGCGAGTCCGTGCCCGTAGAGAAGCACGCCAACGTGATCGAGCTTGCCGCGGGCACCGATGACGTGCCGCTCGGCGATCGCAAGAACATGTGCTACATGGGTTCCACCGTTGTGTACGGCCGTGGCCGCGCCGTCGTGGTCGGCACCGGCATGGATACCGAGATGGGCAAGATTGCCGGTGCCCTGGCCGAGGCCAAGGAAGAGCTTACGCCGCTGCAGGTGAAGCTTGCCGAGCTCAGCCGCATCCTCACCATTATGGTGATCGTCATCTGCGTCGTGATCTTTGGCGTCGATATCCTCCGCCACGGCGTGGGCAACGTCCTTACCGATCCGACTGCCTTGCTCGACACCTTTATGGTCGCCGTTTCGCTCGCCGTCGCCGCCATCCCCGAGGGCCTGGTCGCCGTCGTGACCATCGTGCTGTCGCTTGGCGTGACCAAGATGGCCAAGCGCCAGGCGATTATCCGCAAGCTCTCTGCCGTCGAGACCCTCGGCTGCACGCAGACCATCTGCTCCGACAAGACCGGTACCCTTACTCAAAACAAGATGACCGTCGTCAAGCACGAGCTCGCCGCGCCTAAGGAGAAGTTCCTGGCCGGTATGGCCCTTTGCTCCGATGCCCAGTGGGACGAGGAGCTGGGCGAGGCCGTGGGCGAGCCGACCGAGTGCGCGCTCGTCAACGATGCCGGCAAGGCGGGCCTCACTGGCCTGACTGCCGAGCATCCGCGCGTGGGCGAGGCCCCGTTTGACTCGGGCCGTAAGATGATGTCCGTGGTCGTCGAGACCCTGGATGGCGAGTACGAGCAGTACACCAAGGGCGCACCCGACGTGGTGATTGGCCTGTGCACCCATATCTACGAGGGCGAAAAGGTCGTCCCCCTGACCGAGGAGCGTCGCGCCGAGCTCGTGGCCGCCAACAAGGCCATGGCCGACGAGGCCCTGCGCGTTCTGGCGCTGGCAAGCCGCACCTACACCGAGGTCCCGAGCGACTGCAGCCCCGCTGCGCTCGAGCACGACCTGGTCTTCTGCGGCCTGTCTGGCATGATCGACCCTGTCCGCCCCGAGGTCGCCGACGCCATCCGCGAGGCCCACGACGCCGGTATTCGCACCGTCATGATCACGGGCGACCATATCGACACCGCCGTTGCCATTGCCAAGCAGCTGGGAATCGTCACCGATCGCAGCCATGCCATCACCGGTGCCGACCTCGATCGCATGAGCGACGAGGAGCTCGACGCACACATCGAGGACTACGGCGTGTACGCCCGCGTCCAGCCCGAGCACAAGACCCGCATCGTCGAGGCTTGGAAGTCGCGCGACCAGATCGTGGCCATGACGGGCGATGGCGTCAACGACGCCCCGTCCATCAAGCGCGCCGACATCGGCGTGGGCATGGGCATCACCGGCACCGACGTTACCAAGAACGTCGCTGACATGGTGCTCGCCGACGACAACTTCGCCACCATCATCGGTGCTTGCGAAGAGGGTCGCCGCATCTACGACAACATCCGCAAGGTCATCCAGTTCCTGCTTTCGGCTAACCTTGCCGAGGTGTTCTCGGTGTTTATCGCCACGCTCATCGGCTTTACCATCTTCCAGCCGGTGCAGCTGCTGTGGGTGAACTTGGTCACTGACTGCTTCCCCGCGCTCGCGCTAGGCATGGAGGATGCCGAGGGCGACATCATGAAGCGCAAGCCGCGCAACGCCAAGGACGGCGTCTTTGCCGGCAATATGGGCCTGGACTGCGTGGTCCAGGGCCTGATCATTACCGTGCTGGTGCTGGCGAGCTTCTTTGTGGGCGTGTACTTTGACATGGGCTACATCCACATCGCCGATATGATCGCCGGCAATGCGGACGAGGAAGGCGTGATGATGGCGTTCATCACGCTCAACATGGTCGAGATTTTCCACTGCTTCAATATGCGCAGCCGTCGTGCGTCGCTGTTCACCATGAAGAAGCAGAACAAGTGGCTGTGGGCCTCTGCCGCGTTGGCGCTGGTGCTGACGGTGATCGTTACCGTGCAGCCGACGCTTGCCGAGATGTTCTTTGGCCCCGTGACGCTTGAGCTCAAGGGCGTTGTTGCCGCCCTGGGCCTTGCCTTCCTGATTATTCCGCTGATGGAGATCTACAAGGCGATCATGCGCGCTGTGGAGAAAGAGTAACGTACCTGTCCGGGCCCGCCCCACGCCCTTTCTCCCTCACTGGTCCTCGCGCTTCGCGCTGCGGGATCGTTCGGGAGAAAGGGCTTCCGGGGCGGGCCCTGCGGTATCCTTGTTGGCTTTTCTCCCGTGCGGATGATAAAGGGCTGAGGGAAAGTATGTGAGCTGGTCGGGCTTTGCCCGGCCAGCTCTTTTTGATTTAAAATACCTGCTCAGTTGTGATTTGTGGTGCTGGGAGGCGCTTGTGGGCAAGGCGAAGGCTAAGGCGAAGAAAAAGACGACGGGGGCGCGGGCTAAGCGCGATCGTCGTCGGAAGCTCGCGACCGAAGCCCCCGCGTCTGCCGAGGAACTGCTGGCAAGCGTGCCGGGGCTCGACGCGCTGCAGGATGTTCCGGCGTTCGACGACCTGCCTATCGATGGGGCTCAGCAGGCTGCCTTCGATGATTTTTGTGCTCGGGCCGAGGAGCCCGAGCAGATGCAGCTTGGTGCCGTGGTGCGCCTGGATCGTGGGTTTCCGCTGGTGGCGGCTGCCGATGACACCTTTCGTGCCGAGCATGCCGTGGGGTTTGCCAAGTCGCGTGGCGAGGACGAGGTTCTGCTGCCCGCCGTGGGCGACCGCGTGGCGGTGCGTCGTGCGCCCGGGCACAACATGGGCGTGATCGAGTGCGTGCTGCCACGCCGCACGAGTTTTGAGCGCTGGCGCGGACGCGCTCGCGGCGAGCGTCAGGTGCTTTGCTCCAACGTGGATAGCGTGCTGATCGTGCAGGCGCTCGGCGCCGGCGAGGTACTGCTCGACCGCGTGGCGCGCTCGCTGGTGTTGGCACTCGACTGCGATGCCGAGCCGGTGGTGGTGCTCACCAAGGCCGACCGTTGCGAGGCCGCCGAGCTCGAGCGCGATCTGGACCGCGTGCACCGCTTGGTGGGTCCGGACGTGCGCGTAATCGTGACATCCTCTGCCGAGGGCCGTGGCCTGGACGAGGTTCGCGCCTGCGTTCCCGCCGGGAGCTGCGCCATGATCCTGGGTGAATCGGGTGCCGGCAAGTCGACGCTGCTCAATGCGCTGCTGGGTCACGATACGTTGGCGACCGGCGGCGTACGTGAGCGCGATGACCAGGGTCGCCACACCACGGTCGCGCGCGTGATGGTGGCGCTGCCGGGCGAAGCCGGCGTTATTGCTGACGCGCCGGGCCTGCGCAGTCTGCCGCTCGTGGGGCATGAGCGGGGCTTGGCACGCGCGTTTCCCGAGATCGTCGAGGCGTCGCGTGCGTGCCGGTTTGGCGACTGCACGCATACCCACGAACCGGGCTGCGCCGTTCGCGAGGCCGAGGATGCCGGGCAAATCGACAGCCTGCGCCTGGAGACGTTCCAAAACCTGGCGTCATCCATGCGTGTGAGTGCTCAGATGCTCGATCCCGATGTCCATCTGTAATTGAATCTACCTATGACAGCCGTCTCCCAATGGTACGGGAGGCGGCTTTTTTATTGCCGATGCGCCCCTAAACGTGCGTTTTGCTGACGTGCTGACCAAAACCTTGCCACGAGCTTGACGGGCCGGTCAGCTTTTGGTCGGCAATTGGTTTGACACTCAAAACCAAGATCGCGATCGCACCGTTTTGCTGCTTGCCCGCTCGGACAATGGTGCTACGGGCATCCGCCCGGTGCTACCTTGAGAGGAGCGGCCGTGAACAAGAGCAAGCGCATCGCCATCAGTCTAATCGCGGGTGTGCTCGCCGCGCTGCTCTGCATGGTCTACGCATCGTCGATTCGCTCGCAGGCTGAGCAGGTCCAGGCCGAGACGCTGGCCAAGTATGGCGGCGATCGCGTCGAGGTGTGCGTCGCGGCGCGTGATATCGATGTGGGCGAGACCCTCGACGAGACCAATGTCATAACCCAGGAATGGCTGGCGAGCCTGTTGCCGCGCGATGCGGCGACCGAGCTGCGCCAGGTGCGCGGCGACGTGACGACCTCGCGCATCCCTAAAAATGCCGTGATTTGCGATGTCTACACCAAGGCCGAAACCCACACGCTCGAGGTGCCCAAAGGCAAGGTCGCCGTTTCGGTGGCGGTCGATGCCGAGCATTCGGTCGGGGGCGCCACGGGCGTGGGCAGCTACGTGGACGTGTACGTGCAAAAGGACGGCGTGACCGATCGGCTGTGCGGCGCGCGCGTAATCGATACCAGCGAAGATGCCGGCGCCACGCGTGAAGGCAAGATCGAATGGGTGACGCTGGCGGCCGACCCCGAAGACGTTAAGGAATTGCTGGGGGCCTCGGGCAAGGGGACGGTCAGTTTGACGATTCCCGCCACGGTGCGCGGCAAAAAGAGCGGAGGCGACGAGTGATGAAGGCGATCTGGCTTGCATGCTGCGCGTGTGGTGATTACGGATTGCTGCAGCGGGAAGTCGAGGGTCGCGATGCGGGCGCGCAGGTGCTTCGCGTGGGCGACCTGGATGGGCTGGTGTCCATGGCGCGGGCGTTTCCGTCGCGTCGCGGGGCGGCGATTATCGCGGCAGCCCTGTTCGATGCCGAAGACGTGCGAAAGACTGTTGCACGCCTGACGGCCGAGGGCCGTGTGAGCCGCGTGGTCGTACTGATAGAGACGCTCGATCCTTCGGATATCGAGGGGCTGTTTCGCGCGGGGGCGACCGAGGTTATCGCTGCGCGCAGCATATGCGGCAACGGGCGCGCGGGCGAGGGAACGGTTGATTACGACCGGTGTCTGACGATTGAGCCCGATGCTTTTGTTGATAGGGAACCCGGGGCGCCTCGCGCTACAAGAGGCCCGCGTGTTGATGATTGTGGAAAAGCGGAAGCCGAGCATGGTCGGTGCCCCCGGGATCCCCTTGCATACGATGATGCCGGAGAGCCGGTGCCGTATGGCGAGGAGCTTCTGACTGTAGATATGGGATGCGTGCATGGCGTGAGCCTGGTCGATGAGCTCGACGAGGTTGAGGGGCTTGCCGGGAACGACAATGTTCGTGCCGATGCGGCCGTGAAGTCTCCAGACTCGGCCCCGCGGGCCGATCAACCTGCCATGCCGGCTTGGGCGCAGCATATGAGCGCTGCCGGGGAGACGGGAACGTTGCCGCCCGTGTCGGCGCCGCCTGCCCCCACGCCGCCGGCGGATGCCGCCGCCCCGGCGCATCGAGCCCCGGTTGTCTGCGCCGTCTCGGGTTCGGGCGGTTGCGGCAAGTCGACGATCGTCGCCACCATGGCGCACGCGGCGTCGCTGCTGGGCCTGCGTGCCGCCGTGCTCGACTTGGACCTGATGTTTGGAAACCTTTACGACCTGTTGGGTGCCGATGCCCCGCATGACATGGCGACGCTTATCGAGCCATCGGCTGCGGGTGCACTTGCCGAATCGGACATCGTGGCCGCCTCGATGCGTGTTGCCCCGGGCGTCACGCTTTGGGGCCCGGTCGCCGCGCCCGAACAGGCCGAGCTCATGGCGCGTCCGGTGGAGCTGCTGCTCGACGTCTTGCGCCGTGAATCCGACGTGGTGCTTGTCGACACCTCGGTCTTTTGGGGCGACGCCGTGGCGGCCGCAGTGGCGGCAAGCGACCGCTGCCTGGTCGTGGGCGATCCATCGGTGTCGTCTGCGACGTCCGCGGCGCGCGTCATCGAGCTGGCGAGCCGTGTGGGCGTGCCGCGTACGCGCATGAGCGCCGTATTCAACCGGTTTGGCGCGCGCGGCGCCGACGAGGATGTCGCCATGCGCTTTGAGATTGCCTGCGCGTTGAGCTCCAAGATTCGCATCGCCGACGGCGGGCAGGACTTGACGGCGCTCATGGCATTCGGCCGTGCTGACGAGGCGGTGGGCCAGACCAGCGCTTTTGCCACCAGCGTGCGCGAAGCCACGCGCGAGATGCTCGTGGAGCTGGGCTGCGCCGTCGGTCCCTGGAGTGACATGGTCACCGACCGCGCGACGCGCACCGAGCGCCCACGTATCCGTCTTCCCTGGTCGCGCGAGGGTGATTCGCGATGAGCTTGCAAACAAGGATTAAGGAAGCCGGTGCGGCCGCGGCGGCGGCGCCTGTTGATGCGGGGCGCCACCGTGCCGTCAAGCGCCGCACCAAGCGCGCCGTGATGGACCGCATGGGCTATGACGAGGTGGCGCGTATCAGCGCATACATCGATCCGGCGCGCGCCCGCTCGGAATTGCGTCCTGCGGTGGAGGCGGCGCTCAACGTGGAGGAGCCGGGCGACCTGGCGACGCCCGAGCGCGAGACCATCATCGACGAGATCTTGGACGACGTGGTGGGCCTGGGCCCGCTGCAGCCGCTCATCGAGGACGACACCGTCACCGAGATCATGGTCAACGGTTGCCGCTCGGCTTTCTTTGAACGCGGCGGCGTCTTATATCCCATCGAGCATGCATTTGAGGATGACGAGCAGATCCGCGTGCTCATCGACCGCATCATCTCGCCGCTGGGCAGGCGCATCGACGAGCGCAGCCCCATTGTCAACGCCCGCCTCAAGACGGGCTATCGCGTCAACGCGGTGATCCCGCCCGTGGCGATTGATGGACCAATCCTCACCATTCGCAAGTTCTCAGATCGCATCTGTTCGTTGGACGAGCTTGTGGGCCTGGGGTCGCTGCCGCTTTGGTATGCGCAACTGCTGTCGTGTGCGGTGTCGCTGCGTCAAGATCTGGCGGTTGCGGGTGGCACGGGATCGGGCAAGACCACGCTGCTCAACGCGCTGTCGTGCGAGATATCCACCGGCGAGCGCATCGTGACGATCGAGGACTCCGCCGAGCTCAAGTTTGCGCATCACCCGCATGTGGTTCGCCTGGAGGCGCGCGAGGCTTCAATTGAGGGCGAGGGCGCGGTGACAATCCGCGATCTGGTGACCAACGCCCTGCGCATGCGTCCCGACCGTATTGTGGTGGGTGAGGTGCGCGGTGCGGAATGTTGCGACATGCTGCAGGCCATGAACACCGGGCACGACGGATCGCTCACCACGCTTCATGCGGGCACCGAGCAGGAGACCGTGGTGCGTTTGACGCTGCTTGCGCGCTATGGCATCGATCTGCCGAGCGAGCTTATCGAGGAGCAGATTGCCATGGCGCTCGACGGCATCGTGATGTCCGAGCGTCATGCGGACGGCAGGCGTTTCGTGTCCTCCTATTCGGGGGTGCGACGCGGCACGTCAGGCGGCGTGGAGCTTGAGCGCTACGTGACGTTCGATGCCGCCGCGCGCACCTGGACGCTCGATCGCGAGCCTCCGTTTATCGCGGAGGGCCTGCGCTCGGGAACGCTCACACAAGAGGAGGTGGACGAATGGAGATCGTTGTGCCCCTCGTCGTAGGGGGCTTGACAGGGCTTTCTGCCGCGGTGGCGTGCGGGGCGGAGCCTCGTGTGTCGCGCGTGCCGCCGGCGGAACTGGTCAGTCATGCGCTTGAGTCGGTGGTCGAGAAGCTGCCGCGCGAGTTGGTAGAAAACGATCTGCTAAAAAAGATTGCCCGCTCCTGGGCGGCGCTGGTTCCAGCACATCGCCTTGGCCTTGTTATCGAGGATGACGAGGCGCGCCTGGCATGCTTGCTGCTATCGAGTGGTGTCTGCGGCATTGTCCTGACTGTCGTATCGCTGTCGCCCATCGGCTTTGTCCTGGGGCTGCTCGCACCGTTTGGCGTAGGCGCCGCTCGCGACACCTTCGACCGTCGCCGCGAGCAACACGATGTGGAAGAAGCCATGCCCGAGGCCTTTACGGCGCTCTCTATGTCGCTCGCCTCGGGTCATTCGCTGGCCCAGGGCATGAGGTTTGTGGGAACTCACGCGCAAGAGCCGGTGCATACCGAGTTTTTGCGCGTGGCGGCGGCGATCGACTGCGGCGTCTCGGCGACTGATGCGTTGGATGACCTACTCGACCGTATCGATGCCCCCGGCCTTTCGCTTGTCACCTTGGCGCTTAAGGTGTCGCAGCGAACCGGTGCCCCGCTTGCCGACCTGTTGTCCGAGGCGTCGAGCATGGTGGGGGAGCGCATTGAGCTCAAGCGCCGCTTGGACGTCAAGACATCGCAGGCTCGTATGTCGGCACACATGGTCTCGGCGATGCCGGCGGGTATGTGCGCGGTGCTGGCGCTGCTTTCGGCCGACTTTCGCCGCGGCCTTGCAACGCCGGCGGGTGCCGGTGCCGTGGTGCTGGGCCTTGCCCTCAACGCCGCCGCGCTGGTGGTCATCCGACGCATTATGCGGGTGGAGCTATGAGCGCCCTGGTCGGGATCGCGGCGTGCCTGTGCGCGCTCAGCGTGTTTATCGTGACGGGGCTCAGTCGTGCGGACGCATGCAAGATCGCCCAGGCCTGCAAACACGAGGCGCTGCTGGTTGTTGCGGCTGCCCGCTCGGTAACCGATGCCCTGGTAGCACGGTTGAAGGGCATGCTCGGCACGGGTGGTACGGCGCAGGTGTCGCTTGGCGAGGTGTCCGAGATGATCGATGCGGTGCGTCTGGGGCTTTCGGCTGGCCTTTCGTTCGATGCGGCACTTGAGGTTTTTTGCGCCAATCGCCGATCGACGTTGGCGCTCCGCCTTGAGCGAGCCTGCATGGCGTGGCGGGTGGGCGTGGGGACGCGCGAGGACGAGCTCCTGGTGGCCGCGCGCGACCTGGATGTGCGGGCGCTCGAGACCTTTGCCATCACAGCGGGGCAGGCGCTTGCCCTCGGTGCCCCGCTTGCCGAGACGCTGGCGGCTCAAAGTCGTGAGATTCGCGCGGCCCATCGCGCCGCGGTCGAGCGCGAGATCGAGCGCGCGCCGGTCAAGCTGCTGATTCCTACCGGCACGCTCATCTTGCCGGCGTTGCTTCTGTCCATATTGGGCCCGCTGCTGGGAGCAGGCGGGATGATGTAGGGAGGAATACATGAATACGATGACTGACGTTGCTGACAAGGTCTGGAGCTGGGCGTTTTGCCAGTCAATTCACGCTCGCCAGCGTGCCGAGGAACTGCTGCGGGAGGAGAGCGCGCAGGGCACCACCGAGTACGCCATCCTGGTCGGTGTGCTCGTGGTGATCGCCATCATTGCCATCGTCGCATTTAAGGGCAAGGTCCAAGATTTATGGAGCGCTATCAGCGAGGGCATCAACAGCCTGTAGAGGGAGTCCGTCCCGTCGGCGCGTTGCTGGTGCTCGCCTGTGCGGTCGTGGCGGTGGCAGTGGCGGTTTGGGGGCTTAACGCAGCGCGACAACAACGTTTAGGGGTTGCCGCGGATGCGGGCTCGGGTTCGGCTGCGACGTCTCAAAAAGACGATGCGCGAGACGCGGACGATGCGAATGCCGCCGTCACGGCACAAACGTTCTTGCAAGCACTCGACGAGCGAGAGGGCGCTGCAACGGGTTCATCTGCAAACAATGCTGTCGCTGTTCGTCTCGCATGGTCCGAGTGCCGACCGATGACCGAAGCGGCGGCAGATATGCTGCGCGCCTATCGCGAGGTGCCCACGGCGCAACTTGCTCTGAGCGGCTATCTCGACATCAAGGGCAACGTGTGGGGCGCCATCGTGCGCGACGGACGCGGCTGGGTCGATATGGTGACGGTTGCCGCGGATGCTGGTGATACTTCGTGTCGCCTGCGCGTGGTCCGCCTGAGCCCGCAGGCATCGAACTCAAAGGAGGGGTCGTGAAATGCATGATGTCCTGTGTGAGGAATCTGCCCAGGGGACGGTCGAATACGCCATCGTCACGGTGGCGCTGCTTTCCATCGTGCTGGCGATCGCTGGGCTTTGGCGTGCCGGTGCCGATGGGCGCTTGGCGGCGCTGGTCGAGCGGGCGGCGTCTCACGGCGTCACCTCGACATCGGTTATCGATGCCGCTGCGGGCGCTAAAGACATCGTGCTGTATTGATGTTGCGCGCGAGGACCGGGCGCAGTCTACGGTCGAGGCGGCGTTCCTGCTGCCGACGTTTCTGACGCTCGTCCTGTTGGCGCTGCAGCCGGTGTGCCTGCTCTATACGCGCGCCGTCATGGAGTCTGCCGCCGCCGAGACCGCGCGGCTCATGACCACGACGACGGTGGGAAATGACGAGGATATTAAGGAGTTCGCCCGCCGCCGTCTTGCCGCGGTTCCCGACGTTTCGATTTTTCATGCCGGCGGGCCCCTGTCGTGGGATATCGAGCTTGGCCGGGCCGGCGCGGGCGGCGTCTCGTCCGTTTCCGTTACCGGTGAGGTTAAACCGCTGCCTGTGATCGGCGCGTTTGCGCAGGCTATGGGTAGTGCAGGCCAAAACGGTTATGTCGAGCTTAAGGTCGACGTCTCGTACCAATCGCGTCCCGAGTGGCTGGAGGGAGACTATGATTCATGGATTGCTGCATGGGATTAAGCGCTGCCTGTTGAAGGTGACGAGGGGGCTTGCGTGCCGTTGCCGACCGCATGCTCGCTGCAAGCGGGGCGGCTTTATGGGTCGAGCCGGGATCGACCTGTTTATCGAAGACGGTGCCTACACCACGCTCTCCTCTGCGGTGGTCATCTTGGTGGTGCTTACGCTACTGTTTTCGTCGACGGCGGCGATATGGAGCATGTCGCGCGCGGGGGACACCCAGGTGGCTGCCGATAGCGGCGCGCTGGCAGGCGCCAATGTGGTGTCGTCCTACCACACGGCTGCGACGGTGGTGGATGCGAGCATTTTGAGTTTGGGGCTGGCGGGGTTTGCTACGATCGGCGCCGGCTTGGTCGCCATTCTTATTCCAGGTGCCGAGCTTGCCGCGGGCGATATGGTCGACACAGGAATCGAGATTATTAAAACGCGCAATAAGTTTGCCAAAAGCGCCTCCAAGGGCCTGCAGAAAATCGAGACGGCTCTGCCGTATCTGGTCGCTGCGCGAGCTACGCAGGCCGTGTCGGCGCAGGATACCGAGGGCGTGACCTATACCGGTACGGCGCTTGCCGTGCCCAGGACGTCCGAGTCGGATTTTGCTGCGCTCGAGGGATCCGAGATTTCGACCGATGCGATTAAAGACACATCGAAAGATCTGGAACGCGCAGCAGATGAGCTGCGGAAAGCCTCGGAGGAGACGGCGAAAGCAAAAGAACGCGCCTGGCTTGCGGATTGCTGCGGGTCGGTTCCGGCTTCGGTCGGTAGCTGTTCATGCATGTGGGAACGCGCGGGGAGCTTGGCAAAGCTCTCAGGTGAGCAGAACCCGCATTATGCCTCGAGCGTTGCGTGGGAGCCACAGGTGGCGCTCGACCGCGCAAAAGCTTACTACCGTCAGCGTCTGGCAGACGAAAAACCTCAGGGTTCAAGCGTCGAGACGAAGGCGGAGTCGGCGGCGCGCAAGGCGTTTTACACCTATGCGAGTACAGAGGTCAATCGTGCATATGTAACCGAGGACGGAGATGAAGTCGCTTCCTATATCCCGCTGTTGCCGCGCAACACTGACGAGGTGCGAGCGACGGAACTCTATACCGATGCGGTGTGGCCAACCAGTGCCAATGATGGCAAAACGTATCTGCATTATGGAACGAGCTGCCCCAACTATAAGAAAGGGACGCCAGGCGGGCTAGCCTCGGTCGCTGCCTATGACGGGCAGGACAAATGCAACAGATGCCATTTTGGTGTTTCGTCGCTCGGCGCCGTTGCAGCGCCTTCGACTTCTATCGAAAACGGCTTCGAGTACCACTTTGATCGATTCAAAGACGCTCTGGAAGACTACGTCGAATGCCGCAACAAAGAGCTTGAGCTCATGCGCCAGACCGAGGACGAGGCTGACCGTGCGGGCAATGCGTTTGACGAGGCCATTAAAGCGCTTTCGGGCGAGCGTCCGCGTATCGCCCCGCCCGGTCGCAACGGCGTGGTTGCCTTTGCGGTTTCGGGTGCCATCTCGAGCCCCGATGAGCTCAACTCTTCGTTTAACACGGCAGTCAGGCTTGGCGATCACGGCGCGATCTCTGCTGCGGTGCTGGCGCCCGATGACGCGACGGCGCGGAACAACGTTCTCTCGCGGTTTTTCTCGACGCTGGAGGAGCGTTCGGGTGGCGTTGCCGGCGTACTCGATGGTGTCATGGATGTTTGGGGACGGCTGCTTGTGGGATACGGAGACATCCAGGGCTCGGCCGACGAGCTTATGGATGAGATGATCGATGGCCTGGGAGGGAACAGTGGCGGGCTGGGCTCCATTGCATCGTGGCTCGGCGATACCGTTTCGGCGTCCGTGGCGGCGCTGGGCTTGGAGCCGTGCGACTTGCGCCTGCGAAAGCCGGTGCTGACCGACACCGCCAATGTCATTAAGAGCCCTGGGTCTGACATCACAGGTCTTTCTAAAGTGCAGGACAAGCTACGAAGTATTCCGCTGGGCGTGACCGACCCCAAGGCACTTTGCGAGGCGTTGGAATATCAAGTCGAGCGCACTATCAGCGGCACGGTGTTCACGCTAGCGGAGATTCCGCTGCCCGGCGGCGGTTCCATCCCACTTACCGTCGATGTTGCCACGCTGGCGGGTGCCCTGGGCGGTGGGTCGTAATGGGTATCCGCAAGCGCCTGCGCGAGGAGCGCGCCCAGGCGACGGTCGAGATGGCCGTGGTCACGCCCGTCCTGCTGGTTCTGGCGCTTATCGTATACAACGTCATGGTCTTTGCCGGTGCGGTCGCGCGCTTCGACCGCGTGGTGCCCGATATCGTGCTGGCGCACGCCGTGGCTCCGAGCGGGGAGGGAGACGACGACTCCATCGATGCCTCCGTGACCGTTCAGGCTCAGATTCAACATGCCATGGAAGGCTATGACCTGCAGATCGAGGTCTCGAGCGAGCAGGGTACGACGACATCGGATGGCGGTCTGCTTTCGCTTTCCGGTACGTTTAGGACCTATACCTGCACCATGCGCTACGAGCCGTGGCCGAGCTCGCTCAGCATCGCCGGCGTTTCGCTGGGGGCACCGGCACAGTTGTCGCACGAGCGCGCAGTGACAGTTGACCCGTGGCGTCCGGGGGTGGTCATGTGACCGCGGTCTCATCCTACATTGCCTACGCGCGGGCGCTCAACAGGCTGGGTTGGACGCCTGCCGAGTTTGTGGTGGCGGAGTCGTTTGCCGTGCGCCTGCGCGGCATGCTGGGACGGTCGCCGATTGCCGCAAACGGGTTGCCGCTCGTCATGGCGTTCCCACGCTGCTCTTCGGTCCACACCTGCTTTATGGCCTACCCCATCGACATTGCCTTTATCGACCGTAGCGGCAACATTCTCGCGCGCTACGAAAACGTCCGCCCCTGGCGCATGTGTTCCTGTCCCGGTGCCTGGGCGGTACTGGAACGCCCTTCAATTCTTGTATCACTCACTGTCTTGCAACGAGTGCCGGCTTGAAGGCCCTGAGCGAAAAACTTCTTGCGGCGGGTTGATGTCTCCAACGTGCTGTTCTATAGGGTCGGACTTGTGGATGACGCCGTGCTCAAAAACTTTTTTCAAATTCTCGGTTGACCGGAGCGCGTCCTTGGTTATACTAATCAAGCCTTGAAACAAGGCACACCTCAAATGGCTGGGTAGCTCAGTTGGTAGAGCAGAGGACTGAAAATCCTCGTGTCAGGGGTTCGATTCCCTTCCCCGCCACCTTGAATTGACGAGGACCTCTGCAAAGGGGTCCTTTTCTTTTATGTAGGGTTCCGCGTAAAATGCGTCTCAGAATTGGGTTTTAGAGCGGGATGCGCTTTCCGGCGCTTGCTTCCGACGTGCGTGCACATCTCGGCGCACTAGCTCGGGTCCGCCCCAGACATTCCTCCCGCTTTTGCGCCACTTTACAGACCGTTCGGTCGTCTGTCCGCACGCGCGGGTATACTCAAAACGATACTTTTCCTATGCAATACGATGCAGGCTCGACCTGTACGATTCGAAGGGGGCAGTGATGGAGAGGATACTCGGCGTTAATCTCTCTGGCTGGTTTATTCCCGAGCCTTGGGTGACCCCGTCGCTATACGCGGCGACCGGCGCATCCAATGCGGCCGAGCTGCAGGAGGCCATGGGCACCGCCGCCTATAACGAGCGCATGCGCCGTCATTACGAGACGTTTGTGAGTGAGGACGATTTTCGCCGTATGGCGCAGATCGGCCTTAATGCCGTGCGTCTGCCGGTGCCCTGGTATGCTTTTGGCTCGCAGGAGTCCGATGCGTCCTACATCTCGGTTGTCGACTACATCGACCGTGCGATTGAGTGGGCTGCCAAGTACGACATCCGCGTGCTGCTCGACCTGGCAACGGTGCCCGGTGGCCAGGGCGATTCCAACGATTCGCCCACTACGCCAGAGGCTGTTGCCGAGTGGCATTCGTCCACCAATGGCCGTCATGTCGCACTCGACGTGCTCGAGCGCCTGGCCGATCGCTACGGCGAGGCCGAGAGCCTGCTGGGCATTGAGCTGCTGGACACGCCGCAGATGAGCGTCCGCAAGAGCCTCTTTACCATGACGGATGGCATTCCGGCCCACTACCTGCGCAATTTCTATCGCGATGCCTACGAGCTCGTCCGTTCGTATATGCCCGAGGATAAGATCGTCGTCTTCTCGTCGTCGGGGCATCCCAGCGAGTGGAAGCATTTTATGCGCGGCGCCAAGTACAAGAACGTCTACATGGACCTTCACCTGTACCATTACCGCGACGAGTATGCGCTCGACATCACGAGCCCCCGCGGGCTGACGACGGCGATTTCGCGTAACAAGCGCGAGCTTAAAGAAGCGATTTCGACAGGGTTCCCCGTGCTGGTGGGCGAATGGTCGGGCGCGGCGATCTTTGCCAACTCGTCGGTTACGCCCGAGGGCCGCAATGCCTACGAGCGCGTGTTTATTGCCAACCAGCTGGCTTCGTTTGCGCCGGCTGCCGGTTGGTTCTTCCAAACGTGGAAGACCGAGAAGCGCATTGCAGCATGGGACGCCCGCGCGGCGCTCGGTACGCTCGAGCGCGGCATGATTGAATAGGTTGATATGACGCAAAACAGCGCCCATACGGGCAAACTCTATGTGGTCGGCACGCCCATCGGCAACTTGGGTGACCTGTCCCCGCGCGTTGGCGAGGCCTTTGCCGCCGCCGATGCCATTTGCTGCGAAGACACGCGTGTGACGTCAAAGCTGCTGATGCACCTGGGCATTTCCAAGCCGCTTGTCCGTTGCGACGAGAATGTGATTGCCAGCCGCGCCGCCGGCCTGGTCGACCGTCTGCTGGCGGGGGAGACCCTCGCCTTTGCCTCGGACGCCGGCATGCCGAGCGTGTCCGATCCCGGCCAGGCGCTGGTCGAGGCGGCGCGTGAGGCCGATGTGCCCGTCGAAGTTATTCCTGGGCCCTCTGCTTGCGTCACGGCACTCGTTTCGTCCGGCATTCCCTGCGAGCATTTTTTCTTCGAGGGCTTTTTGGGCCGAAAGCACGGCGACCGTGTGCGCCGTTTGCAGCGCCTTGCCGTGGTGCCCGGCGCACTCATCTTCTACGAGTCTCCACATCGCATCGTGGCGACGCTCGAGGCCGTGACAGAGGTCTTTCCCCAGCGTGAGGTTGCCGTCTGCCGCGAACTCACCAAGCTGCACGAGGAAGTCTTGCGCGGACCCGCCGCCCAGCTTGCCGAGGAGCTGCGTGCTCGCGGCGAGGTAAAGGGCGAGATTGCGCTGATCATCGCACCGCCGAGCGAGGATGAGGAGGCCGGCATCGTGCCGGTTGGCGCCGCGGCAGCGGATCCCGACGAGGCCCTGCGCGAGGATATCCGCGCCGCGCTTGAGGAGGGGGAGCCCGCCTCTGCGGTGGCCAAGCGCCTGTCTCAGAAGTATTCGCGCCGCAAGCGCGATGTCTATGCCATGGTGCTCGATATGCAATAGATGGAGGATATCCAGCCCTTGCGCTAGAATCATCCCCTGTATGCAACGTTTTTCTGGAGGACAAACCCCATGGATCAAAGCAAGCCTTCGTTCTTTATCACGACGCCCATCTACTACGTCAACGCCGATCCGCACCTGGGCACGGCTTATTCCACCATCATCGCCGATGTTCAGGCTCGCTATCGCCGCTCCGCCGGCTATAACGTCAAGTTCCTGACCGGCATGGACGAGCACGGCGAGAAGGTCGCCGAGGCCGCAGCCAAGCATGGCATGACGCCGCAGGAGTGGACCGACAGCCAGGCCCCGCACTTCAAGGAGCTTTGGAGCAAGCTCGAGATTTCCAACGACGACTTCATCCGTACCACCGAGCCGCGCCAGCATCATGCCGTGCAGTACCTATGGGAGCGCATGAAGGAGTCCGGTTACCTGTATAAGGGTAGCTACGACGGCTGGTATTGCGTGCCTGACGAGACCTACTTCACCGATACGCAGGTCCAGAAGGGCGACGAGGAGTACGGCAGCGTCGGCCAGCACCTGTGCCCCGACTGCCACCGTCCGCTTGAGCGCGTGCAGGAGGAGTCCTACTTCTTTAAGCTTTCCGCTTTCCAGGACAAGCTGCTCAAGCTCTATGACGAACACCCCGACTTTGTCGAGCCTGCGTTCCGCATGAACGAGGTGCGCAGCTTTGTCGAGGGCGGCCTTAACGACCTTTCCGTGAGCCGCACGAGCTTTGACTGGGGCATTCAGGTCCCGTTTGACGAGGGTCACGTGACCTACGTGTGGTTCGATGCGCTGCTCAACTATATGACGGCTGTCGGCTACGGTGTCGACACCGACGAGGCGCGTGCCGAGCTGGCCTATCGCTGGCCCGCGCAGTTCCACATCGTGGGTAAGGACATCATCCGCTTCCACTGCGTCATTTGGCCCGCCATGCTCATGGCCATCGGCGAGGCTCTGCCCGAGCATGTCTTTGCCCACGGCTTCCTGACCGTGCGCAATGCCGAGACCGGCAAGGCCGAGAAGATGTCCAAGAGCCGCGGCAACGCCATCGCTCCGCAGGACGTTATCGACATGCTGGGCGTCGAGGGCTATCGCTACTACTTCATGACCGACGTCGTCCCCGGCACCGACGGTGCCATCAGCTTCGATCGCATGGAGCAGGTCTACAACGCCGACCTGGCCAACAGCTGGGGCAACCTTATCTCGCGTTCGCTCAACATGAGCGGCAAGTACTTTGACGGTTGCGCGCCCGCCAAGCCCGCGTCGTTCGATGCGTTCGAAAACCCGCTGGCAAAGATCGCCGATGGCCTGGTCGAGCGCTACATGGCCAAGATGGACGTGCTCGATTACGGTGGAGCTAAGGACGAGGTCATGGAGCTCATCCATGCCGCCAACCACTACATCGAGGACTCCGAGCCCTGGGCGCTTGCCAAGGACGAGACCAAGGCTGACGAGCTGGCATTTGTGATCTACAACCTGCTCGAGGCTATCCGCATTGCCGCTCACCTGCTGATGCCGCTCATGCCCCAGACTTCTGCCGAGGCCCTGCGCCGCCTGTCGTGCGAGGACGAGGCCGCGAGCGACGACCTCAAGGGCATTTGCGCTTGGGGCTTGCTTGCCGGTGGTCAGCCCGTCGAGAAGGGCGAGCCGCTGTTCCCGCGTCTGGGCTAAGCCGCCGCGCGCCATATCGGCAATTTGCTGTTTAGATGTAAGGGCATGGCCGCAACGGTCCATGCCCTTTTGTTTCAAGACGCCGCCACCATGCTAAGGAGGCAACTATGACAACTTCGCCTTTGGCAAACCCCACGGCAACAAGGGAGCTGCTGGAGGAGTTTGGCCTTGCGACCAAGCATCGCCTGGGCCAGAACTTCCTGATCGACAACCATGTAATTGAGCGCATTTGCGAGCTTTCCGAGCTTGCGGGCGATGAGCGCGTGCTCGAGGTTGGTCCGGGCGTTGGTACGCTCACGCTTGCGCTGCTGCAGGAGGCGGCGTGCGTCACGTCGATCGAGGCCGATCCCGAGCTCGAGCCGGTGCTCGATGCCCACGCCGCCGACTATGCCAACTTCCGCTTTATCGTGGGCGACGCGCTCAAGGTGACGCTGGAGCAGATTAAGCAGGCCGCCGGTGGTGAACCCACGGTGTTTGTCGCGAATCTGCCCTATAACGTGGCGGCGACGATCATCCTTCAGTTCTTCCAGACGATGCCCGCGCTCAAGCGCGCCGTCGTCATGGTTCAAAAGGAGGTTGCCGATCGCATTGCCGCAACGCCGGGCAACAAGACTTATGGCGGCTATACGGCAAAGCTGGGCCTGTATGCGCAGGTTACGGGTCGCTTTGAGGTGCCGCCGCGTTGCTTTATGCCGGCGCCGCACGTGGACTCGGCCGTCGTGCGTATCGACCGTGCTGACGGCGTGGTGCCCGAAGGACTCGATCGCGAGTTCGTGGCCCGCGTGATTGACGCCGCATTTGCTCAGCGTCGCAAGACCATCCGTAATTCCATGAGCGCCAACGGCTTTGCCAAGGACGTGCTCGATGCCGCCTTTGAGGCTTGCGGTATCGCACCCACCACGCGCGCCGAGACGCTCGATGTTGCTGACTTTGTCCGCCTGGCCCAGGAGCTAATCCATGATGCCTAATGCCGAACGCGTGACGTTTACCAAGAAAAAGAAGACGGCTGCTTGTCCCGTGCCCTTGGCACCGCTTGCCGACACGCATGCGCATCTGCTTTCGTTCTGGGGCAAGGAGGTGCCCGAGACGCTCGTGCGCGCCAAAGCCGCGGGCGTCGACCTGCTGGTGACGATGCTCGACCCCATCGCCGACAAGCGCAGCGTGACGGACTATAGCGACTGGCTCGTGCGCGAAATTCTGCCGATGCGGGATATTCCGCAGATCAAGTATCTCGCTGGCGTTCACCCCTATGGCGCGCCGGATTATACCGACGACATTCACGCACAGGTCGTTGCCGCGCTCGATGACCCTTTGTGCGCCGGTATCGGCGAGATCGGCCTGGACTACCACATGGATTACGATGACGACATCGCGCCGGCGCCCCATAGCGTGCAGATTGATTGCATGGCACGTCAGCTCGAAGTTGCCGTGCGCCGCAATGTGCCGGTGGAGCTGCACCTGCGGCATGAGGACTCGGATGGGGAGCGCACCTCGCATATGGATGCGTACAACGTGTTGCGCGAGGTGGGTGTGCCTCAGGCCGGTTGCGTGCTGCACTGCTTTGGCGAGGATCGAGCCACGATGGAGCGCTTTGTGGGTTTGGGCTGCTATATCGCCTATGGCGGCGCGGCCACCTTTAAGCGCAACGAAGACGTGCGCGAGGCATTTGCGGCGACCCCGCTCGATCGCATTTTGTTCGAGACGGATTGCCCGTATATGGCGCCGGAGCCCATTCGTGGTCTTGAGTGCGAACCGGCAATGATTTCTATCACGGCAAACACGCTGGTCAACGACCGTGTCGATCGTACCGGCGAGGATGCTGAGGCAATCGCGCGAGCAGCTTGGGAAAATGCCTGCAAACTTTTTCAAAAATAGTTCTTGCGTTCGCGATGGTGCTCCGTTATTCTAATTCCTGCACGCGGGCGTGGCGGAATTGGCAGACGCGTACGGTTCAGGTCCGTATGGGGGCAACCCCATGAAGGTTCAAGTCCTTTCGCCCGCACCATTAAATGAAAGAGCTCCCAGCAATGGGGGCTTTTTTGTTATGGGCCCATCGCGGGGACTTGAACCTGTGAAGGAGCGAGCGTAAAGAAAACGCGGAGCGTTTTTAGCGAGCTGGCGAGTCCGCTGGCAGGCGAATTGACAGATGTGACATAGGGTCCTCGTATAGCGAAGCTTCCTGTGGGGCAAAAAATGTCAAATATGAGTACTGTCACTAAATGAATCACATTTTCAAAGGTGATCATTGCACTATTTACGCAACAAATGTTTGCTAACTTAACACTGCCTTGAGCTGAACTGAGTCAATTTGAAAGGAATCTTGGTCCAACAGTGCGTTTTGGTCTTTAAAACGCTGTTACTAAACTGGTAGCAGTACTCATATTTGGACTTTTTTGTCCACGGCTCCTCTCGTCGGGATCGTGTGAGGGTCTGAGATGGGTATCCTAGTGCCAACGTGTGCCTATCAGAGGAGAGACCATGCTGTTGTCCGGTATTATCGCTGCTCTTACGAGCTTTCTACTTCCCATCATCATTTTGTTGCTGCTGCTCCCCAACGCCTGCTATGTCGTTGAACAGCAGCATGCCGTGATCATCGAGCGTCTGGGCAAGTTTAACCGCATCGTCAACGCGGGCTTCCACATGAAGGTGCCCGTGATCGACCGCAAGGCCGCCACGGTGAGTCTGCGCACCATGAAAAACGGTTTTGGCATCGACGTTAAGACCCAGGACAACGTGACCATCGGCCTTGAGGTCTCTGCTCAGTACCACGTGAGCTATGACATGGGCGCCGGCCCGGCAGATTCGGGCATCTACAAGAGCTACTACATGCTGCAGGAGCCCGTCGACCAGATGCGTGATTTCATCACCGACGCCCTGCGCTCTTCCATCCCTGTCTATACGCTCGATGAGGTCTTTGCCAAGAAGGATGACATCGCCAAGGACGTTAATGCCACCGTGTCCGAGCAGATGGCTGCCTACGGCTTTACCCTCGTGTCGACACTCATCACCAAGATCGCGCTGCCGACCGAGGTCGAGAACTCCATGAACGACATCAATGCTGCCCAGCGAAAGCGCGCTGCTGCGCAGGAGCTCGCCGAGGCCGACCGCATCAAGCGCGTCACCGAGGCGACCGCCGAGGCCGAGGCGATGGAAAAGGCGGGCGAAGGCATCGCCAACCAGCGCAAGGCCATCGCGCTGGGCATCAAGGATTCGCTCGAGATCATCCAGGAGACGGGTGTCGGTAACGACGAGGCCAACCAGCTGTTCATGTTTACGCAGTGGTCCGAGATGATGACAGAGTTCGCTCGCACGGGTAAAACATCGACGGTCGTACTGCCGAGCGATTTCTCGCAGTCGGCCTCGATGTTCGAGCAGATGCTGACCGCCAGCAAAGTTCAAAACGATTCGAAGGAGTAGACGCGCGTGAAATACACCGTCGTTTGCGTCGGTAAGCTCAAGGAGCGCTTTTGGAAGGACGCGTGCGCTGAGTACACCAAGCGCCTAGGTGCCTATGCCAAGGTGGATATCCGCGAGGTGGCCGATATCGACCCGGCTAAGGCGGGCGGCGTGGATGCCGCACGCGACAAGGAGGGTGCGGCGATTCTCGCAGCCCTGCCGCCTCGAGCGCATGTGATCCTGCTTGCCATTGAGGGCAAAGAGCGCTCGAGCGAGGAGCTTTCGGCGCGGCTCGACGATCTTATGCTGCGTGGTAACAGCGACATCGCCTTTGTGATTGGTGGATCGGACGGCGTGAGCGATGACGTGCGCACACGAGCCGACGAGATGCTCAGCTTTGGACGTATTACCTTGCCGCACAACTTGGCGCGCGTGGTGCTGCTGGAGCAAATCTACCGCGCCTGCAAGATCAGCCGTGGCGAGCCGTATCACAAATAGGTCGGCAATACGAAACAATGCCGTGGGACAATAGCCTTCGTTTTGAAGAGCGTGTCTGAGAGGACTATGAGATATGAAGATCGGATTTGTCGGTTTTGGCAATATGGCGAGCGCTATGGCCGATGGCTGGATCGCCGCCGGTGTGGCTGCGAGCGACATGTGCGCTTGCGCAGGCCGCTACGATGCTCTGGTTGAGCGTTGCGAGGCGCGGGGCATGGCTGCCTGCCACGATGCGGCGGAGGTTGTTGCCGCGTCCGATATCGTGGTTGCGGCGGTCAAGCCGTACATGATTGAGAAGGTGTTCGCTCTACTCAAGGATGCGCTTGCCGACAAGGTCGTCCTTTCGGTCGCCTGGACCTGGGATAGTGCCAAGTGGGAACAGGTCCTGCCGGGTGTCGCTCATATCTCGACGGTGCCCAACACACCGGTTTCGGTGGGCGAGGGCGTTATCGCCTGCGAGAAGCCCTCTACGCTCAACGGCGAGCAGCGTGCCGTTGTGCTCGACCTGCTCGGTAAGCTTGGCACCGTCGTCGAGCTCGATTCGAGTCTGCTGTTTGTGGGCGGTACCGTGGGCGGTTGCGCACCGGCATTTGTTGCCATGGCGATCGAGGCCCTGGGCGATGCGGCCGTCAAACACGGTATTCCGCGCGCCGATGCCTATCGCATTGTGAGCCAGATGGTGCTGGGTACGGCAAAGCTGCAGCTTGCAACCGGTCAGCATCCCGCAGCGATGAAGGATGCCGTGTGCTCGCCCGGCGGTGCTACCATCAAGGGCGTCGTCGCGCTCGAGGATGCCGGCATGCGCAGTGCCCTCGTCAAGGCCATCGACGCTACTCTCCAGTAAACTGACCAATAAGGGACAGATTTATTTCGGCAGGGTTTTCCTGCAGTTTTGTACCTTGAGCAAAAAGCGCCCCGCAACTGGCTCAATTCCAGCTGCGGGGCGCTTGCGTTTGCCCAGATAAAACCGACCAAAATAAGCCTGTCTTTTTTGCAGGTTAGTCCCAGAAGCTGTCTTCTTCATCCTCGGACTTGGGGCCGCGGTCGACATACATCTTATGGGTGCGCTTCTCCATCACAAAGGCAAGAATCGCAAATAGCAGGATGCCGCCGGCGAAAAGGATGGCAAAACCGGTGCGGGTGCCAAACAAAAAGGAAAAAACTGCGTCCATTGGGTGCCTTCTTGCGTAGTTGAGTTGGGCCGTAAACGCTCATAAGTATATACTTGCCCATACATGTACAAGGTTGCAACCTAAATGGAATGTATATCGCCGGAGGATCTTATGCTTGATATCAAGTTTGTTCGCGAGAACCCCGATGCCATCGATACCGCCATGGCAAATCGCCAGACGTCTTGGGATCGCGAGAAGTTCTTTGAACTCGACGACGAGCGCCGTGCCGTCATCACCGAGGTCGAGGAGCTCCAGGCCACGCGTAACGCCGAGTCCAAGAAGATTGGCGCCCTGATGAAGGAGGGCAAGAAGGACGAGGCCGAGGCCGCCAAGGAGGCCGTGCGCGCCGTCAACGAGAAGATTGACGGTCTGGCCGAGCGCCGTACCGCTCTTGAGCAGGAGCAGTACGACTTCATGGCACACCTGCCCAACGTTCCGTGCGAGGCCACCCCGTACGGTAAGGACGAGGACGAGAACATCGAGCGTCGCCGCTGGGGCACCCCGCGCGAGTTCGACTTCGACTTTAAGCCGCACTGGGATCTGGGCACCGATCTGGACATCCTCGACTTCGAGCGCGGCAACAAGCTCTCCGGCAGCCGCTTCACCGTTCTCGGTGGCGCCGGCGCCCGCCTTGAGCGCGCCCTTATCAACTTCTTCCTGGACACGCACACGAGCCGTGGCTTCAAGGAGTGGTGGCCGCCCATCGTCGTCAAGCGGCAGACCATGTTCGGTACGGGCCAGCTGCCCAAGTTTGAGGACGACGCCTATCACGTCTCGGGCGACAACTTCCTGATCCCTACCGCCGAGGTCGTACTGACTAACCTGCATGCCGGTGAGGTTCTGGACGCCGACACTCTGCCTCGCCGCTACACTGCCTTCACCCCCTGCTTCCGCGAGGAGGCCGGTTCCGCCGGTCGCGACACCCGCGGCATCATTCGCCAGCACGAGTTCGACAAAGTTGAGATGGTCAAGTTTGCCAAGCCGGAGGAGTCCGACGAGGAGCTCGAGAGCATGACCGCCGAGGCCGAGTACCTGCTGCAGCAGCTGGGCCTGCCGTATCGCGTGATTAGCCTGTGCACCGGCGACCTGGGCTTCTCTGCCCGTCAGACCTACGACATCGAGGTTTGGCTGCCGAGCTACAACGCCTACAAGGAGATCAGCTCCTGCTCCAATTGCGGCGACTTCCAGGCTCGTCGCGCCAACATCAAGTACCGCGACCCCGAGAACTTCAAGGGCTCGCGCTACCTGCACACCCTTAACGGTTCCGGCCTGCCGGCTGGTCGTACCATGGCTGCCATTCTGGAGAATTACCAGAACGCCGACGGCACCATCACGATCCCCGAGGTTCTGCGTCCCTACATGGGCGGCCTCGAGAAGATCGAGCCGGTCGCGTAAGCTAGCTGCATAGGCGATTTGCGAGGGCGCTCCTTTTAGGGGCGCCCTTTTTGTGTACGGCTATACCATGCCGTGCGGACAGCTCGATAGAAAATACACGAACAAACGTTCTGTATACAGCCATTTACCTGCTATGCTTTTGCTAGCTAAGAGCAAGAGAAAGGGGATGTGATGGAGCTGTTCGACGAGCGGGTTGTTTTGTTCCAGAGCGATGAGGGCGGGGAGCACCTGCTGGTAACGTGCGAGCCGTCGGGTATGGGTGGCTTGGTGGTTCGGCAGACGAGTGAGGGGCCATTGACGCAATGGTGCTATGAGGAGTCGCCGCATGTGGTCGAGACGTTTGTGGCGCATGAGGCGCTTGTTGTCCTTGAGCACTTCTATGGTGTTGGAACTTCTAATCAGGTGGCCCGAATGCTGAGCATCTCGTTTGCCGACTACGACTGTGCCCAACGGGTGCGGTCGCTTCTGGGGGAGCTTGGCGCCGGGTTCGATGTGATCGAAAAGCCAATCGATCGCACGAAAAGCGCTGATGCTCGTGGCGCAGCGTAACAAATTGTGGCTCGCGCGAAAAAAGTTTGAGATTTTGCTTGACTCTAACGAACTAAAGTGGTTTTATATGTCTTGCGCTGCGGCGTTACCTCAGCTGGATAGAGGGTCTGACTACGAATCAGAACGTCATAGGTTCGAATCCTATACGCCGCACCAATCGAACTTGAAGCCTCCGGCAACGGAGGCTTTTCTTTTATGGCAACACCGCATGGATTCGAACCTCGGTCGAGGCGCGAGCGTGAAGCGGACACGGAGCGTCCGTAGCGAGCGGGCGAGCGCGCCGGCAGGCGGGCGAAGCCGGCGCGGATCCGCGCAGCGGATGCGCGGAATCCTATACGCCGCACCAATCGAACTTGAAGCCTCCGGCAACGGGGACTTTTCTTTTTTGGAAACCATGCATGGATTCGAACCTCGGTCGAGGTGTGAACAGCCCAATCACCACTCCGTAAAATTTTTTTCAAATTGTCGCTTGACCCATCGGGGGCTCGCGTGCATAATAATCCGTGCGTTGCGGCGTTACCTCAGCTGGATAGAGGGTCTGACTACGAATCAGAACGTCATAGGTTCGAATCCTATACGCCGCACCAATCGAACTTGAAGCCTCCGGCAACGGAGGCTTTTCTTTTATGGCAACACCGCATGGATTCGAACCTCGGTCGAGGCGCGAGCGTGAAGCGGACACGGAGCGTCCGTAGCGAGCGGGCGAGCGCGCCGGCAGGCGGGCGAAGCCGGCGCGGATCCGCGCAGCGGATGCGCGGAATCCTATACGCCGCACCAATTGATTTTAAAGCTCCCGGCAACGGGAGCTTTTCTTATATCGCGATGCGTCGAAGATCGCATCAAGTGGTCTAAATGAGTAAAAATCAAATTTAATAACTTTTTTTGAAAAACGCTTGACCTTTATTCAGTCCATGTGCATAATAATCAACAAGTCGCGGCGTTACCTCAGCTGGATAGAGGGTCTGACTACGAATCAGAACGTCATAGGTTCGAATCCTATACGCCGCACCACTTGAGCTTGAAGCCTCCGGAAACGGGGGCTTTTCTTTTATGGCAACCATGCATGGATTCGAACCTCGGTCGAGGCGCGAGCGTAAAGCGGACGCGGAGCGTCCGTAGCGAGCGGGCGAGCACGCCGGCAGGCGGGCGAAGCCGGCGCGGATCCGCGAAGCGGATGCGCGGAATCCTATACGCCGCACCAATTGAACTTGAAGCCTCCGGCAACGGGGGCTTTTCTTTTACGCCGGCATCCCATGGATCCGAACCTCAGTCGAGGCGTGAGCGTAAAGCGGACTATTTCTTATCGACTCGTGTAAGATTCCGAGTAGGTGTCGCGGCCCATCCGCGACCACTCCTTCTCTCGACGACCGATCAGGGTGATATTTCGTGGCAGAGCGTCCGACATACAAGCTCAGGTTTCTCGACCCCAAAAAGCGTTTTCCATCGATGCCAGAGCAGCCTGCGGGGCGCTCATATGGTGTTGTCTGGAAAGTCTTTGGCGAGGACCCCAAAGAGTCGTGCTATGTCGTCGAATTCGTCGGCAAAACTCACATATCGCTCTTGGGCTACGTGAGCGTGTCGGGCAAGGTTTATAAGGTTGATCGTCCTGTTCGGGAAGTACCGTTGCCCGAGGACCCTGACATGGAGCTGGTCCTTCACGAGTCCGATTCCAGTATTGGCGAGATTATGGTGAGGGAAGCTAACGGTGCAATGCGCGCGTGTGCGCGAACTGCCGGCTCTCCCGAAGGCCCCATGCGCGAGCAGTCCGACCACGAGACATGGAATTCGACCCGCGCCCTTCCTTACGGCGAGTTCATGGCCTCGATGTTCTTGCGCTACGTGATATTTGCCAACTCCGAAAGCGCTCTTGCGAACACGACGGGCGTCGACGGTCTCGATGTAGACATGCAAAACGTTGTCGACAAGATCAAACTCGTAAAGTTGCCCGAGCCGGTCGAGGTGTTTTTGGGCTTTGACACGGCACCGCTCCCCGATGCTATCGAGACGCTGCTTTACCGTGTTGACCATGCCGAGAATCCGAGCGGTATCGAGCGCTATGCCGCCGCTCTTATGAGCGAGATCGACTTGCCCCGCCTGCGCACCATTGCTGCCAAGTCCGAAATGAGCCTAGCGCGCATCGACCGCTCAAAGCTGTTCTATCTCAATTTTGATCGTAGCCTGCTGGACCAGGACGAGATTGACATGCTGCTTGCCATCGAGTGCCGTCTCAACCGCCTCTCCGGCATCCTTGAGCGCATCGGGGCTGGATTGGTCCCCGCGGCATCCTCGCCGAGCCTTGAGGGCTGCGCGCTCTTTGATGCGTGGCATATCGCCAAGACAACCAACGATGTTCCCCGACTGCTCGATACGACCTCGAGCGACAACCCGTGGGGCAAACCCGGAACGGTAGCTTGCCAGCCGGGCGGTGAGTGGGATGTGCGTACCCGCTTCGCGCGTATCGTCGAGGCGCTTAACGTGGTCACACGGCTCGACTATACCTATCGGGCAAACGTTGCCGAGGGGATTATGCTCGTTCGGTTTGGGCACTCTGTCGTGGATGCCATGCCACAGCGTGAATACGACGCTCAGGAGGATGTCTGGCGCGAGTTGGACGAGAACGCGCGTGTGATTTGGGCCGCGGAGCACGACGCGCGCGTGGCGCTTACGCTGGCAGCGGCTTGCTTTGCCGCAGGTGCCTGCATTGCGCGCTGCTATGTTCAGATTGCGGCTCCCGACGGCGAGCAGGGCGAGCGCGTCATTGCAACATATTCCTTTGGGCGTGCGGCCTATCTGGCCAATTGCGTGCCTGTCGCCAAGGATCTTGAGAGCATGGATATGGACGATATGCCGTGCAAGCGCATGCTTGAGGCATATGAGTCGGATGCGCCGGATGCGATTGAGCCTGCGGAGGTTCACGTTCGCCCGCGTGACGACCACCGTTCGCTGCCGCCGGCGTTGCGCGACCTGCTGCTTGCCGATACGGCTGATGAGCTCGAGGTCATGGAGATGGACGATGACCCGTATGTGGCGCGCGTCGTTGAGTTGCGCGAGCAGGCAAAAGTTGACCGTGCAAGCGCGTTTGAGGGCTTCTCCCGTCTTGTTGAGGAGCTGGAGGCCAAGTGTGCCGTTGCCGAGCTTTTGGCAACGGGTCCGGTCCAGACGCAGTTTTGCGACAACCAGCTGGTACGCATGGTGCTGCCGGTAATGGAGGAAGACCGCTCCGTTCGTATTTTGCGTGCTCCCGATGCGCTGTACTTTGCCCAGCACGAGATCTGCAGTTATTACGCCGAGCAGGAGGATTTTGAACGGGCATTGCCCGAGGTGCGTCGTCTTTACGATCTGGCTCGCTCGTCCATGCAGTCGCACTTTGCGCTCATCAACGTGCTGGCGCGCCTGGAGCGCTTTGACGAGATTATCGAGGTGGCGCGCCACGGCCTGCGCATTGCCAGTGACCGTTCCGCAATCGGTTATCTGTTCTATCGTCTGGCGTTTGCCTATTGGAACTGCGACCAGCTCGAGCTCGCGTTGGCGTGCTACCGCCTCGTGCCGCGCGGCGAGGAGTCGGGTGGTAGCGCGCTGGAAGAAATGCAGGGCCTTATGAACGAGATGGGCGTCAATGAGCCGCCGACGTTCGAGGATGCGGTTGAGACCATCCGTAAGGCCGGGCTCGAGCTGCCTCCCGTGTCCGCCGTGACCAACCAGCTGGCGGATGCTGCTGTGCAGTTGGTCGATAACGGCTTCTTTTTCCTGGCGCGCGTCTGCATCTTCCAAATGTGGCGCAGCATGGGCAACGACGAACTTGGCTCCCTCAACCGCTCGTTGGGGTAGGGGCGAAAACTGCAAGGAGGAAAGGCCTCTAGGCAATTAGAAAATTCCCTCTTGCTCAACTTCGGCTGTTTGGTTACTATAGAACGGCTGTTACGGAGAGCTGACCGAGAGGCCGAAGGTGCTCGCCTGCTAAGCGAGTATGCCCCAAAAGGGCATCTGGGGTTCGAATCCCCAGCTCTCCGCCAGTATGAATTGAAAGAAGGGTCCCATTTGGGGCCTTTTTTTATTATCGAGAAAGGGCGCTGGGGATTCGAACCCTCAAAAAAGGAGGCATCCTTTCGGATGCCTCCTTTCGGCGAGCGTATTGTCCTTCGACCCTACATCTCGGGTGCCTTGGCTACGGTTTCGCTTTCTGCCGTAAGCGGGCGATTGTCGATGCGGCGGCCCAGGCGGTCGAGCTTCACAAGGAGCCACTCAATGGGATTCGGCCCCGAGCCTTCTTCGTCGGCAACCAAATCCATGACGGCGATCTTGGTGCCGTCTTGCTTGAGCGTCACGCTACCCACCTTGTCGCCCACATGTACCGTGCCCGAAAGGTCATCATAGGTAACCTTCTCGGTCACCTCTCCGGCAAGCGCAAAGACGGTCGCCTGAGCTGCGGGATCGGCGAGCGTGGCATCGATCGTCTTATCCGTCCAGTCGGTCTGGCTGATGCGCGCGATGAGCGGATTGCCGTTGGCGGTCTTTTCCTGCGTGTTGGCGATCGCAACCGTCACCTTGTGGTCGTAGTACCAGTTGGCAAGGGCGGCCGTGTCGGCAAAGCGCTGATCGGTGGTGCTGGAGTTCAAGACGACGGTGTAGGTCTCGTCGCCATCGCGGTTGTAGGCTGCCGTAAAGCAATAGCCGGCATCGTCGGTGGTGCCGGTCTTACCGCCGATATTGCCGTCCTGCCCCAGCAGCTCATTGTGCGTATCCATGGAATGCGAATGGTCGGAACCGTCGGCGCCCGTAACCTCAATCCAGGAATCATCGCTCGCCACGATTTCGCGGAACGTATCGCTCTTCATTGCCTCCTGCATCATCAGGGCTACATCGTGCGCGGTAGAGTGCATGTCGCCGGCCCACTCATCAAAGTCCAGACCGTGCGGATTCTCAAAAAGCGTTCCCGTGCAGCCGAGCTTTTTAGCGCGCTCGTTCATGGCCTTTACAAAGGTGGCCACGGCGTCCTTGGTCTTGGGGTCGATCTTTTTGCCCACGTGCTCGGCAAGCGCGATGGCGGCATCGTTGCCCGAGGGGATCATCAGGCCGCGCAGAGCTTGCTCCACGGTGAGCTCGTCGCCTTCGAGCAGGCCGGCGGTCGAGTTGCCTACGGTGGCGGCAGCATTGCTCACCGTGATCTTCTCGTCCATTTTGCAGTTCTCAACGGTCAGGATCGCGGTCATCACCTTGGTGATCGAGGCAATCTTGACCTGATCATCGGCGCTGCGGGCGTAGTAGACGGTGCCGTCTTTCCCCATGACAACGGCATTGGTTGCCTCGATATCGGGGAGGTTTTCGGCCGTAATACCGCGTGCATCGGCGGTTTTGCCGCAAATGTCGTCAGTTGTTAGCACTTGGGCGCCGGCGACCGTTGGCGCGCCGGCAACAAGGGCGACGGCACAGATAAAGCCGGCAGCAAGCTGGGCAGAGCGCTTTGCAAAAGAGGTGAAGGGCTTCACGGATTTCGCTTTCGACGGGGTGGTCTCTTCTGGCACTAGAGTATATCGTTTGCCGGCGCAGGCGAGCGTCGAGCGCGCGCATGGCCTGCATCTGTGCCCGAACGGACATATGGGTGCTTAAGGACGACTTAATCGCCCGCGCTTGTTGTGTGTGGCGAGCGTCCCCTCGGGCATAATGGAGCGCGAGAGGAGCACGCATGAACGAGCGCATTTTGGTAGTCGACGACGAGAAGGCCATCGCCGACCTGGTGGGTATCTACCTTACAAAAGAAGGCTTTGATGTTCAGATTGCCTATAGCGGGGCCGACGCGGCCAAAGCAATCTTGGAGCAAGAGTTTGATCTGGCGTTGCTCGATGTCATGCTGCCTGATATCGACGGCTTTGAACTGCTGCGCACGATTCGTGCCAGCCACACCTATCCCGTGATTATGCTGACGGCTCGTGATGCCCAGCAGGATAAGATTGAGGGCCTTTCGCTCGGTGCGGACGATTACGTGGTCAAGCCGTTCCGCCCGTTGGAGCTTGTTGCGCGCGTCCACGCCCAGCTTCGCCGCTATACCAGCTACGGTAGCCGAGTGCAGGTGGCTGAGTCTCCGGTCATTCAGCTCGACGGTCTCGAGATCAATCGCGACGCTCGTGCCGTGACAGTGGACGGTGCGCCGGTGCGCCTCACGCCCATCGAGTATTCCATCTTGCTGTATCTGGCCGAGCATCGCGGCAGCGTAGTGCCCGTGGAGGACCTGTTCCGCGCGGTGTGGAACGAGGACTTTATGCCCGGCTCCAACAATACCGTGATGGTGCATATTCGCCACCTGCGCGAAAAGATTGGCGACGATGCCCAAAAACCGCGCTTTATCAAAAACGTCTGGGGCGTCGGCTACATCATCGAATAACGCTTTTCGCTTGTGAGGATCTTGATATGACAAAAGATGATAGACAGGCGTTCGAGGTGCCCGATCGACTCTTTGAATACGTGAGGGCGGTCGTCGACAACCGCGCGCTCGCGACGGTACTGCTCTTTTTGCTGAGCCTGCTGCTGGTCGGTATCGACAACATCGCTGGCATTTTGGCAGTTTTGCTTATCGGGTTTTTGCTGATCGATCGATTCGAAACCGTGCGCCGCTGCGTGGTGATTGGCGGCGCCGCGTGGGCCATGACGTTGGCGATTGGCGCCATGGCGCTCGGCGGCATCGAAGGGCCGGTGTTGTTCGATGCCGGCTTTGTATTCAACATGCTTGGCTTTGTGCTGGCGCTTGCCGTGTGCGTGCTGTTCTTGTGCGGCCGCGCCCTGTACTACCAGGGCTACGAGCAGGGCGAGCAGCATGCCGATTGTGTGCTGGCTGCTCGTATTCAAGATCGCCTGATCGATCACCCCGACACCTGGGACAACATCGACGGCGACTTCTTGGAGGTCGAGGGCGCCCTTAACCGCGTGCGTGACCGTGAGCGCAAGGTGCAGCAAGCTCTGCGTGACGAGTCGCATCGCAAGGACGATCTGGTCACGTACTTGGCACATGACCTACGCACCCCGCTTGCCAGTGTGGTGGGCTATCTTTCGCTGCTGCAAGAGGCTCCTGAGCTGCCGGTTGAGCAACGTGTGCACTTTACGGGCGTGGCTCTCGACAAGGCGCACCGGCTCGATGCGCTCATCGAAGAGTTCTTCGATATCACGCGCTTTGACTTCCACGATATCGTGCTCACGCGCGGCTATGTTGATCTGGGGTTGCTGCTGGCTCAGGTGGCTGACGAGTTCTATCCCATCCTCAACGAGCAGCATAAGGAAGTCCAAGTTGATATTTACGAGGACCTGACGGTGCTTGTGGATGGCGACAAGATGGCGCGCGTGTTCAACAACATCATGAAAAACGCCGTCGCCTATAGTTACGAAGGCTCGACCATTACGATCGAGGCCCGACGCCAAGATGACGGCGGCGTGCGCGTGCGCTTTATTAACCATGGTGACCCGATTCCCGCGGCTAAGCTCAAGGTGATCTTTGAGAAGTTTTATCGCCTGGATGCAGCGCGTGCGACCAATCGCGGCGGTGCTGGGCTGGGCCTCGCCATCGCCAAGGAGATTGTATGCGCGCATGGCGGTACCATCGCGTGCGAATCGACGCCCGAGCATACCGTCTTTACCATCGAGCTGCCTGCCGCGTAGCGTAGGCGCCCTTACAAACACTTGACAATGCGCTCACGTGCATATGAGCCGCGATTTCTACTATCGATACTGCTGAATTGATATCGATGTGGAGGTATGCGGTATGACGGCTGCTGCGGCTGTGGAGCCCACGGAGCTTAAAGAACTCATGAAAGCGCAGGCCGAGGCCGCGCACGAGCGCGAGGTTGGGGATGCGACTCGCCCCACGGCAGAGGATCTTGCCGCCTCGCCGACGCGCATCGATGTCGAGGGCCTCGACCTGTTCTATGGCGACCATCATGCGCTCAAGGACGTGAATATCAAGATTCGCGACAAGCAGATCACCTCGTTTATCGGGCCTTCGGGCTGCGGAAAGTCCACGTTGCTGCGCTGCTTTAACCGCATGAACGACGGCATCAAGGACTGCCGAATCGAGGGCAAGATTGCGCTCGATGGTCAAGATATCCTGGGCGATTACGACATCTGCCGTTTGCGCCAGCGCGTGGGCATGGTGTTTCAGCGCCCCAACCCGTTTCCCATGAGCATCTACGACAACGTCGCGTATGGTCCGCGCGGAATGGGAGTGCGCGACCGCGTCGTGCTCGACGAGCTGGTCGAAGACTCCCTGCGACGCGCCGCTCTGTGGGACGAGGTCAAGGACAAGCTCAAAGAATCGGGCCTGGGTCTTTCGGGCGGCCAGCAGCAGCGTCTGTGCATCGCCCGTGCGCTGGCCGTGCAGCCCGACATTCTGCTGATGGACGAACCGACCTCGGCGCTCGACCCCGTATCGACGCTGGTGGTGGAGCAGCTGGCCTGCGAGCTCAGGGAGACCTGCACGCTGGTGGTCGTTACGCACAACATGCAGCAGGCTGCGCGCATCTCCGACTCGGTCGCGTTCTTTTTGCTGGGCGAGCTGGTGGAGCATGCGCCCACTGCCCAGCTCTTCAAAAACCCGATCGATCCGCGCACGGCGGATTATTTGACGGGCCGTTTTGGCTGATACCATCTAGTACAGGCACCTTTAGGGTTAAGATGCGGTCATGTCGGCCGCAAAGGGGTTCAACATGATCTATTACGTCGAGGACGATGACAACATCAGGGATTTGACGGTCTATGCGCTGCGCAAGCAGGGAATCGAGGCCGAGGGCTTTTCGTGCGATGGCGAGTTTAAAGCTGCCGTGGCGCGACGGGTGCCCGATGCTGTGCTGCTCGATATCATGCTGCCCGATACCGATGGCTTGGCGATTATGCGTCGCCTACGTGCCGATCGCCTGACGGCGACGGTGCCCATCATGATGCTTACCGCCAAGGACACCGAGCTCGACAAGGTGATGGCGCTCGATGGCGGTGCCGACGATTACCTGACTAAACCCTTCTCGCTCATGGAGCTTGCGAGCCGCTGCCGCGCACTGCTGCGTCGCGGCGGCATGGTCAAGCAGGCGAGCGATGTGCTCAGCGTGGGCGACATCGTGCTCTCGCCCAGCCATCGCGAGGTGACCGTTGCCGGCGAGCCGCTTAAGCTCACCCTGCGCGAGTTCGACCTGCTCGAGTACCTCATGCGCAAGCCCGGCGTGGTTTTTACCCGCGAGTCGTTGCTACAGAGCGTGTGGGGCTGGGACTTCGACGGCGGTTCGCGCACCGTTGACGTGCACGTGCAGACGCTTCGCCAAAAACTGGGCGAGCATGCCGGCGCCATCGAGACCGTGCGCGGCGTGGGCTACCGCTTGGCCGAGCCTTCTGCCGGTGATGGTGCCGAAGGTGACGACACCGCGGCCACCGCATCGGAGGAGTAACCCGTGGTCTTCGCCCCCCAGGGAAAACATACGCTGTCGCACCGCGTTTTTGTGACGATCTTTGTCTGCGCCATGGCGGTTATCGTGGCGTTTACGGTGCTGGGCGCGTTCTTTGTGCAAAACACCTTGGCGGATGCCACGAGTGCCAATCTGGCGCAGGAAACCGAGCTCATTGCTGCCGCCCTCGACGAGCAGCAGGAGCCCATCCCGTTCTTGCGTAGCCTCGATCGCGAGGACTTGCGCATCACGCTGATTAACAAGGATGGATCGGTTGCCTACGACAACGAGGCGTCGCCTTCCACACTGCCCAACCATGGCGATCGCCCCGAGGTCATCGAGGCCTTTGAGAGTGGTTCGGGTTCCGCGGAGCGCGCAAGCTCTACGCTCGACGAGATTATGCTGTATCGCGCCGTCGCCCTTGATAACGGCCAGGTTGTCCGCTTGGCGCAGGCCCAGCCTGGCGTTGCGGCGATTTTGCTGTCGATGGTGGCGCCGATGCTGCTTATCGCAGCAGCGGGTGCGGTACTCTCGTTTTTTATGGCGCGCCGCGAGTCCCGTGCCATCATCGCGCCTTTGCAAGAGGTGGATTTGGACCACCCACGCCGTAGCTATGAGCACGCCTATGCCGAGATGGTCCCCATGCTTGAGCGTATTGAGTCGCAGCGCCAGGAGCTCAAGCGCCAAATGGCGGTGCTGGCGGACAACGACCGTATGCGCCGCGAGTTCACGGCGAATATCACCCATGAGCTCAAGACGCCGCTTACGGCGATTTCGGGCTATGCCGAGCTCATCGCAAACGGCATGGTCGAGGGCGAGGGCGACCTGCGCAACTTTGGCGGTCGCATCTATCGTGAGGCGGGCCGCTTGGCAGCGCTTGTCAACGATATCCTTACGCTGTCTAACTTGGACGAGGCCGAGCGTGCAACTGAGGGCGAGACGGTGCCCATTGGTTCCACGGAGCCTATTGAGCTCTCGCGTGCCACCTACGCGGTTGAGCAGCGTCTTGAACAGGTCGCCCGTCAGGCGAATGTGACGATAAGTCATGAGACCAAGCCTGTGGTCATCGAAGGCGTGTCGCGCTTGATTGACGAGCTCATCTATAATCTGGCGAGCAACGCCATCCGCTACAATCGACCCGGCGGTGCGGTTACGCTGCAGTGCGGCACCAACGACGAAGGCCATCCGTTCCTTGCGGTCGCCGACACGGGAATCGGTATCGCGCCTGAAGAACAGGGCAAGGTATTTGAGCGGTTCTATCGCGTGGACAAGAGTAGGTCCAAGGCGCGCGGCGGAACCGGTCTGGGGCTTGCAATTGTCAAGCATGCGGCCCTGTATCATCACGCCACGCTCGATTTGTCGAGCGAGTTGGGCGTGGGAACCACCATTACGGTGACGTTTCCCATACGGCAGGACGAGCCATTCGCATAGCGATACAACATAGATATTGATGCAGACGCCGCATTTGACTTTCGGGTGCGGCGTTGTTGTGCAATTTTACGATTGCTTCCGACATTTTTACAGGAGAGCCTGTTTCTTATGTATAGAGTTTGGTCTCGGTAAAAAGATGCGATAACATACGGACAGTTTTGTCAATCCGAACTGGGGAAATGAAAGGCAAGCTGCATGACCCTTCTCGAACTGTTCCAGCTGCTGAAGAAGCACCTTCAGCTGGTCATCACCCTTCCGGTGGTCTGCGCGATCGCCATGGGCATCGTGTCCTTCGTTGCGATGGACAACACCTATACCGCGACGACGAGCATGTACATTCTCGCCAAGACCGACGATAGCGGTCAGATGAGCTACAACGATCTCTCGGCGAGTCAGATGCTTTCCAACGATATCGCCACGCTGCTGGATAGCGATAGCGTTAAGAGCGGCGCAGCCAATGAACTGGGCCTCACCGATCTGGATGACTACAAGGTGTCTGTTTCCTCCGAGACCACCACGCGTGTCATTACGCTTTCGGTTACCGGCACCGATGCCAAGGAGACGGCTAAGGTCGCAAAGGCCATGGCCAGCTCGGTGAGTACGGTCGCTCAGAACGTCGGCGCTGCCCAGAGCATCAACGTTATCGACGAGGCTAAGACCCCCGAAGCCCCCAGCGGTCCCAAGCGTATGCTGTACGTTGCTGTCGCGTTCCTCGCGGGCATCTTTATCGCAGTTGCCTATGTCGTTTTGGCAGACATGCTCAACACCCGCATCCGCGGTGCCGAAGAGGCAGAAGAGCTCCTGGGCATTCCCGTTGTTGGCCGAATTCCGGCTATGAAAGGTGGTAAATAGGCATGGCTAAGGCAAAGAACACCGATAAGCTCGTTGTACAGAATGCCGCCAAGACCCTTCTGGCCAACATCCGCTTTGCGAGCGTGGACGACCCCATTCGTACCATCACCGTTACCTCCTCGATTCCCAACGAGGGCAAGTCTACGGTTTCCATTAACCTTGCTCAGGCAATCGCCACGAGCGGCAAGTCCGTGCTCCTGGTCGAGGCCGATATGCGCCGCAGGTCCCTTGCCGATATGCTCGGCGTCCGCTCCCGCGGCGGACTCTATGCAGTCCTTTCCGAGCAGGTTTCTATTGACCAGGCGATTGTCGAGACGGGTCAGAAGAACTTCTACTTCCTCGATGCCGAGCCGCATATTCCCAATCCTGCCGACATCATCGTCTCTCACCGCTTTGCCAAGCTGGTAAAGGCACTGTCCGCCAAGTTCCAGTACGTCATCTTTGATGCTCCCCCGGTCGGCACCTTCATCGATGCTGCCGAGATCGCAAGTCTGACCGACGGTGCGCTTTTTGTCGTGCGTGAGGACTTCACCAAGCGCGAGGAGGCGCTCAACGCCATCGGTCAGCTTAAGAAGTCCGAGAAGGTCAAGCTCATCGGTACCGTTATGAACTACTGCGAGACCGAGACCAGCGAGTACTACTACTCCTACTACACCAAGGACGGTAAGAAGGTGAAGAAGGGCTCCGACGATCAGGGGACTTCCAAAAAGGGCATCTTCACCAACCGAGCAAACGTTTAGTTGATTAAGGCTGACCTATGCGTGACATTCATTGCCATATCTTGCCGGGTGTAGACGACGGCGCCGCCGATCTCGATGAGAGCTTGGCGATGCTCGAGGCTGCCAAGCGGGCCGGTGTAACCAGAATCGTTTGCACTCCTCACTGCCGTGATCCCTATTTTGATTACGACAAGATGTGGGATGCCTTTGAGCTGCTGCGTGATAACGCTGACGGTTTTCCGCTCCAGATGGGCTTCGAGGTCAACCATCGCAAGCTCGTTGAGCTTGGTATCGATGCCGCGGAGCACTTGCATTTCGATGGGACCAACGAGTTTCTGCTCGAGCTTTCGACGCATGCCGATGCGTATGCGTTTAGAGAGTACGAGAACACGATTTACGATTTGCAGTGCCGTGGTTACCAGGTGATTATCGCTCATCCTGAGCGCTATCGTGCGGTTCAAAAGGATGTAAGCGTGGCGGAGCGCCTGGTCGATATGGGCTGCAAGCTGCAGGCTTCGGCGGACTTTATTGCCGGCGGTCGCTTTGGTCGCGAGAAAAAGCCGGCACAGCGCCTGTTCGATCAGAACCTGTACAGCTTCATCGCGAGCGATGCCCATAACGTGGGTCATTACGACTGCCTGGCGAAGGCTCGCGCGAAGTATAGTGTGCGCGGAGCTCATTTTCGCTAATATCTGTCCCTAACGTTCGCATTGAATGAAAGGGCAGCCATGGATATCCAACTTAAGACGGGATGCTTTGATGACGCGGCGTTGGTGCGCCGCGTCGTTTTTATAGACGAGCAGGGCTACGAGAATGAGTTCGACGCTATCGACGAGGATCAGAGCTGCATTCATGTGACGCTCTATGTAGACGGCGAGCTTGCCGGTTGCTCGCGCGTGTTTCCCGAAGAGCTTGAGCGCGTGGCTGACGCAGAGGCCCCGGTGTTGCCGGCATGCGACATGGACGAAGGCGTCGCAGCGGGGGAGACCTATATTATGGGGCGCGTGGCTGTGCTGCCGAGCATGCGCCGTCGCGGTCTGGCGAGTGCGATCGTCGATGCCAGTGCTTTGTGTGCACGCGATGCCGGCGCAAAGCTTATTAAGCTGCATGCGCAGGAATACGTGCTGCCGCTCTATGCAAAGGCGGGCTACACGCAAATTGCCCCGGTAGATTACGAAGACGAGGGCCAACCCCATGTCTGGATGGCCAAGCGCGTAGATGGCAGATAGGGACGTTCCTTTTCTGCCGGCGGTTGGGGACACTCCTTGGCAATTGACGCATTGGAGCGCTTAGACATACAGTTTTTCGATTCCGTATGTATATATGCGCGCTAATGGGTTATAAAATCTAAGTCTGAACATAGCAGGTCTGCGATTCGGCTCGGGCGACCGGGCCGTTTTTGCGGACGGGGGTAGCGCGAAAGGACTGCACATGCGTCAATTTAAGACCGAGAGCAAAAAACTGCTCGACCTCATGATCAACTCCATCTACACCAATAAGGAAATCTTCCTGCGCGAGCTTATCTCTAACGCGAGCGACGCCGTCGACAAGCTCAACTTTAAGAGCCTGCAGGACCCGAGCGTTAAGCTCGACCAAGGTGACCTTGCCATCCGCGTCTCTTTCGACAAGGATGCCCGCACCATCACGATCTCGGATAACGGCATTGGCATGACCGCCGAGGAGCTCGAGCGCAATCTGGGCACCATCGCCCATTCCGGCTCCGAGGAGTTTAAGACCGAGAACGCCGAGCAGCAGGGTTCGGATGTCGACATCATCGGCCAGTTTGGCGTGGGCTTCTACTCGGCTTTTATGGTCGCTAGCCATGTGAAGGTCGTCAGCCGCGCCTACGGCGAGGATGTCGCCCATGTGTGGGAATCCGACGGTCTTGAGGGCTACACCATCGAGGACGGCGAGCGTGCCGAGCACGGTACCGATGTCATCCTGACGCTGCGCGAGAACGAGAAGCTCGATGCCGACGGCGAGGCCGAGACCTACGATCGCTTCCTGACCGAGTGGGGCCTCAAGAGCCTAATTCAGCAGTACAGTAACTATGTGCGTTACCCGATCCAGATGATGGTGTCCAAGAGCCGCCAGAAGCCCAAGCCCGAGGATGCTGGCGATGACTACACGCCCGAGTACGAGGACTACCAGGAGCTCGAGACCGTCAACTCCATGACGCCGATCTGGAAAAAGCGCAGCTCCGATGTCGAGCAGAAGGACTACGACGAGTTCTACAAGTCCACGTTCCACGACTTTGACGATCCTGCGCGCACCATCAGCTTCCATGCCGAGGGCACGCTCGAGTATGACGCCCTGCTGTTTGTGCCGGGCCGCGCGCCGTTCGATCTGTACAGCAAGGACTACGAGAAGGGCCTGGCGCTCTACAGCTCCAACGTTCTGATTATGGAGAAGTGCGACGACCTGCTGCCCGACTACTACAACTTTGTCCGCGGCGTCGTGGATTCCGCCGACGTGTCGCTCAACATCTCGCGCGAGACACTGCAGCAGAACCGTCAGCTCAAGGCTATCGCCAAGCGTGTGGAAAAGAAGATTACCGCCGACCTTGAGGATATGCGTGACAACGACCGCGAGGCCTACGAGAAGTTCTTTGAGAACTTTGGTCGCGGTCTTAAGTACGGCATTTACTCGAGCTATGGCATGAAGGCCGATGAGCTCGCCGACCTGTTGCTGTTCTGGTCTGCCAAGGAACAAAAGATGATTACCCTGGCCGAGTATGCCAAGGGCATGCCCGAGGATCAGAAGGCCATCTACTACGCCGCCGGCGACTCGCGTGAGCGCTTGGCTAAGATGCCCGTGGTGAAGGGCGTGCTCGACCGCGGCTATGACGTGCTGCTGCTGACGCAGGATGTGGATGAGTTCACCTTCCAGGCTATGCGTGAATACGTTGCCGCCGATATGCCCAAGATCTACGAGGACGATGCTGCCCGCGAGGCTGCCGAGAAGGCTGTGGCCGACGGTGCCGAGCCCGAGGTCGAGGATCGTCATCTGGAGCTCAAGAACGTTGCGACCGGTGATCTTGACCTGGCGACCGAGGACGAGAAGAAGGAGGCCGAGGACGCCACCAAGGAGAACGAGGACCTCTTTAGCGCTATGAAGGAGGCACTCGGTGACAAGGTCGAGAAAGTTGCCGTCTCCGCGCGCCTGACCGATGCCCCCGCTTGCATCACCACCGAGGGCCCACTTTCGCTCGAGATGGAGAAGGTGCTCCAGAAGGGACCCGAGGGCGCGCCCGACGGCATGCCCAAGAGCCAGCGCGTGCTCGAGCTCAACGCCAAGCACCCGGTCTTTGACAAGCTTGTCGCTGCCCAGAAGGCAGGCGACGCCGACAAGATCAAGCAGTACTCCGGTCTGCTCTATGACCAGGCCCTGCTGGTCGAGGGCATCCTCCCCGAGGACCCCGTTGCCTTCGCCGCAGCTGTATGTGAACTAATGTAATTGGTTCCGCCGTTCTAACGAACGGCGGACCGGTCGACGCTGCGCGGGCGCCAGAGCGACAACTTGTCATTCAAAGAGGACGGCATGACCAGAAGGTCTATGCCGTCCTCTTTTCATGCCAATTTGTTCGCTCTGGCGCCCGCTCGCTGGCATTGCCAAAACATCGACGTTACCGTGGTCCAAACTAGTCATTGGGGACGTTTTTGTTTGACTAGTCGTTTAAGAACGTCCCCGATGACTATTTGAATTGCTAATTTGTGCGGGTTGTGGTTTTGTGACCTGCTGAAATTTAGGATACTGTACAACTGTACGCTAACTCATCTTCGTAGTATATTGCTACCCGCAAAAGTCAATACCATTGTGCTCCGAGACGCTAAAGCGCCTACGTACAATGGTTGTCGATAGTACGATTCGATTTAACGACAGGATGGATGGTCCAAGCGTGAGTCTCGGCAGCAAACTATCCAATGCAAAGGTGTCCTTTGCGATCTTTAAGCGCGACATTAAGCGACTGCTTGTGAACCCCGTCGCCTTGGTGGTTACCCTTGGCGTGTGCGTTATTCCCTCGCTGTATGCCTGGTACAACATCGTGGCCAACTGGGATCCGTACGGAAATACCCAGGGTATCAAGATTGCCATCGCCAACAACGATCGGGGCACCCAAAACGACTTGGTGGGCGATCTCAACGCGGGCGATCAGGTCGTCGATCAGCTCAAGGAGAACGATCAGCTGGGCTGGACCTTCGTCGATTCGGCGGCCGATGCCAAGGAGGGCGTCGAGAGTGGTGAGTACTATGCCGCTATCGTGATTCCCAAGAACTTCTCGGATAACCTGGTTTCGATGCTCGACGGCAACTACCATCAGCCCAAGCTCACGTACTACGTCAATGAGAAGAAGAGCGCCATTGCGCCCAAGGTTACCGATACCGGTGCAAACACCATCGAGGAGCAGATCAACTCGGAATTTGTCTCTACGGTAGGCAAGACTGTTGCCGGTATCGCCAAGGATGCCGGTGTCGATTTAAAGGACAAGGCAACCCAGACTCAGGACTCGCTGGCAAGTTCGGTGTCCGAGGCGTCCGACACCTTGGGCGAGGTGCGCGATTCGATTGGCGATATGAATGCTGCCATCGATAAGACGAGTGGCGCTATCGCCTCGGCCGATGCGGCACTTGCCGGCTTGCAAGGACAGGCACCGTCGCTGACGCAGGCGATCTCCCAGGGCAACGACCTGCTGGGCGAAGCTCGCACCACGGCGGGCAACTCCATCACCTCGCTCTCCAAGGCGCTCTCGGAAGGCAGCCTTGCGCTCACCAAGACGTCGGCCTCTGCGAACGCTGCCATCGGCAAGCTGACGGGCACGGTCACATCTACGACCACCCGTATCGACAACTCGCTCGAGTCTCTTCAAGCGACGATCGACCACAATAAGGCCGTTATCGGGCACTTGGAGATTCTCGCCAATGACACGTCGACAGGTTCCGAGGAAATTGACGCGCGCATTGTATCGACCATCGATTTGCTTCGAGAGCAGAATGAAAAGCTTCAGAGCATCAAGGACGGTCTGTCCGCGCAGTCGAGCGCCATGGCGAATGACGCAGCGGCTGTTTCGGGTGCCAGTGACGCTATCAATAACGCAATTCATACCGGTGCGACCAACCTTGGCCAAGCCCAGACGGACTTGGGCCAAAACGCGCTGCCGAAGGCCTCGAGCGCGCTCGACTCTTTTGCTGCCGTTTCGGGCGACCTGACCGGTATCGTCTCGGGTATGACACCTACACTTGCAAATGCGCGCGGCACGTTGGCGCAGCTTAGCGCTACGCTCGGCCAGGCCAAGACCACGCTGTCCCAGACCGATTCCTCGCTTGCCAAGGTCCAGGACAAGCTTGCGACCGCTGCCAACGACATCGCGGCGCTGCAGACCTCTGAGTCTATGGGCGAGCTCGCCGACCTTATGGGCGTCGATGTCAATGACGTGGCAGATTTCATGGCCTCTCCGGTCGAGCTGACGTCCAAGTCGATCTATCCGGTCAAGAGCTTTGGCTCGGGCATCGCTCCCTTCTACACCAATCTGGCGCTTTGGGTGGGCGGTTACGTACTCATCGCCATCTACAAGCTCGAGGTCGATCGCGAGGGCATTGGCAGCTTTACGGCGCGCCAGGGCTACTTCGGCCGTTGGATGCTCCTGGTGATCCTGGGCGCGCTTCAGGCCACCATCGTTACGGTAGGCGATCTGGTGATTGGCGTGCAGTGCATCAACCCGCTGCTGTTCGTGCTGGGCGGCATCGCCATCTCGTTCACCTACGTCAATATCATCTATGCGCTGTCCACTACGTTTAAGCACATCGGCAAGGCAATCGGCGTCATTCTCGTCATCGTGCAGATTCCGGGTTCGTCGGGCATGTATCCCATCGAGATGATGCCCGGCTTCTTCCAGTGGCTGCACCCGCTGCTGCCCTTTACCTACGGCATCAATCTGCTGCGCGAGACGGTCGGCGGCATGTACTCGTTCAACTACCTGTTTAACCTGTGCATTCTGGGCGTGTTCTTGATCGTGGCGCTCTTTATCGGTCTGCAGCTGCGTCCGCTGCTGCTCAACCTTAACCTGCTCTTTGATAAACAGCTTTCCACGACCGGTATGATGATTTGCGAGTCCAACGACCTGCCGCGCCAGCGCTACTCGCTGCGCACGGCCATGCGTGTCATGCTCGATTCCGATTCGTACCGTCGCGAACTGCTCGATCATGCGGTCGCCTTTGAACATCGCTACCCGTACTACATCAAGGGCGGTTTTGCCGCCGTGGTGGGCGTTCAGGTCCTGCTCTTTGTCCTGTCGACGGTTCTCGATATCGACAATAACGGCAAGATCATCCTGCTTGTCATTTGGATCATCTCGGTTATTGCCATCTGCGGCTGGCTTATCAATATCGAATATATCCGAGCGAGCCTCAATACCCAGATGCGCATCTCGGCGCTTTCGGATGAGGACCTGCGTCGCGAGATGCGCGAACACACGGCCGCCATTCCTGCCGCCCGCCACATGTTTGGCCTCAACGCCAGCGAGCGTGGTGCCAAGGGCGGCGATCAGTCCACGGGCCGCTTGCCGCATATCGGCTCGCACCATAAATCTCAGGGCAGCGACAGCACAGCCACAAATGATGGAGATGCCACCGCGCTTGGCAAGCACTCCAAAGGAGGTGAGGCATAAATGAAGAACATCCTGCATCTGTTTAAGCGCGATGTCCAAAACGTGTCTCGCTCCGTGATCGGCTTGGTTGTCGTGATGGGCCTCATTATCGTACCGTGTCTGTACGCGTGGTTTAACATCGCCGGCAGCTGGGATCCGTACGGCAACACCGGCAATCTTAAGATCGCCGTGGTCAACACCGATGAGGGTTACGAGAGCGATCTGATCCCCGTCGAGGTCAACGTGGGCGAAAACGTGACCGCCACCCTGCGCGGCAACGAGAACTTCGACTGGGTTGTGCTCAACGATCGAGAAAAGGCCATCGAGGGCGTCAAATCGGGCGCATACTATGCGGCTGTCGTTATCCCTAAGACGTTTAGTGCCGATATGATGACGCTCTTTTCGACCGACGTTAAGCATGCCGATATCGAGTTTTACGAGAATCAGAAGGCCAACGCCATCGCGCAGATCGTGACCGAGAAGGGTTCGAGCGCCGTTCAGAACCAGGTTAACGAATCTTTTACCGAGACCATTACGAGCATCGGTCTTAAGACGGTGTCCAGCCTGCTCGATTACATGAGCACCGACCAGGTCAGCAACTTTATCTCCAACCTGTCCTCGACGCTCGGCGATTCGATTGGGGACCTGCAAGACGTTCAGGCTAATGCTTCGTCGCTGGCGGGCATTTTGAGCTCTACGTCCGATTCGTTGACGTCGGCGAGCGGTATGCTCCAGCAGACGGGTACGGTCGATGAGTCGACCAAGCAGTTGATGGAGCATGCCAAGAGCGGCATGAGCGATTCCAAAGAAGCGCTGAAGGCCGCCAACGACGCCATCAACGCCGCGATTGACGGAAGCGCGGGCTCGTTCGACAACGTGTCCGCCGAGCTTGCGAAGGCATTCGATGCCGCGAATCAGCATGTCGACCTTACGGTGTCTCAGCTCAACGATGCCGCGGCGGCGCTCAATACACGTGCCAAGGATATCGATGAGATGGCCGATCAGCTCCGCAGCCTTGCCGACCAGGTGAGCGATGAGAATTTGAAGGGCGGCCTCAAGTCCGCCGCGACGTCGCTGGACAGAATCGCCGTTGAGTACCGCAACAATGCCAAGGATCTGGCGGCCACCGCGAAGTCTCTCTCCGATAGCATGGCAGAGGTCAACAGCACGCGTGCCGAGGTCGATCAGGCCATCGCCGATGCCAAGGCGGGCATTTCGGGCGCCAAGTCCGACTACGATTCCACGTTCTCGGTTAAGGCCAAGGAGCTCAAGAAGACGGTTTCGGGCATCCTGGACTCGCTCGATGGCATCTCGGGCGATCTGGATAGCGCCGTAGACGGCCTGACCGACGCATCCGGTTCGCTGGCAAAGGGCCTCTCCAAGGCCGCCAAGCTGGTCAACAAGGCTTCCGATCAGCTAGGTGAAGCGTCCGATAAGATCAGTGCGTTTAAGGATGAGCTCGATGGCGCCCTGATGTCGGACGACCTTGCCACGATCAAGACGATGATTGGCAACGATCCCGAGGGTTTGGCCGTGTCGCTTTCCGGTCCCGTCGCGCTCGATCGCAAACCGGTCTATCCGATCCGCAACTACGGCTCGGCCATGGCGCCGTTCTACACGATTCTGTCGCTCTGGGTCGGCTCGATCGTGCTGGCGGCCATGATGAAGGTGTCGGTTGACGATGAGCTTATCAACGAGCTCATCCCCGTACGCCTACACGAGATCTACCTGGGTCGTTACTTGTTCTTTGGCGGTTTGGCTCTGCTGCAGGCAACGCTCGTGTGCGCGGGCGACATCCTGTTCTTTGGCATCCAGTGCGACAACCCGCTGCAGTTTGTGCTGGCGGGCTGGGTCGCGAGTCTCGTGTTCTCCAATATCGTCTACACGCTTACGGTGTCGTTTGGCGATATCGGCAAGGCTTTGGCCGTTGTGCTGCTGGTCATGCAGGTCGGCGGTTCGGGCGGCACGTTCCCTATCGAGATGACCGGCCCCGTGTTCCAGGCGATCTATCCGTTCCTGCCGTTTACCCATGGCATTAACGCCATGCATGCCGCCATGGCTGGCGCCTACCATATGGAGTACTGGGTTGAGCTGGGCATTCTGGCGAGCTATCTGATTCCGTCGCTGGCCCTGGGCGTCGTCTTCCGCCGTCCGGTCATCAAAGCCAACGACTGGATCATCGAAAAACTGGAGTCAACCAAATTGATTTAGTTCAGACACGTAAACGCTGTCAGAACATCGAGGCCTTCCAGTTTTACACTTTATTATGCTGGATTGCGATGCAACGCCGGTTGTTGCTACAGTAGCGGGGCGTGCCGGGGGTCCGGTGCGCCCCGTTTTTATTTGACCATGAGGCGGCACGCAGCCATACGCGTGCGGACACCACGCCAAGATTGAGTGTGAGGATGTTCCATGGCCCAATACGCTGCCAACGAAATCGAAAACATGCCCGATAGCCCTGTCGCACGGGAGGACCTGGGCGCCGGCGGCACCTCCCGCGGCGCCGGCGCGCGTTCCCCGTTCTTCTGGAAGGTCTTGCTGCTATCGGTGGCGGTCATCTGGGGCTATTCCTTTACCACCATGAAAGATGCGCTCGACACCATTCCGGTGTTCGAACTGCTCTATATTCGTTTTCTTCCGGCTTCGCTGGTTATGTTCGCCATCTTCCACAAACGCATCATCGCGCACTTTAATGCCCGCAACCTTATCGTCGGACTTGGTATGGGCGCACTTATGTGGGGCGCGTACGGTTTGCAGACGATTGGCCTGGCGCAGACCACGGCGGGCAAGAGTGCATTTTTGACGGGTACCTATTGCATCCTCGTGCCGTTTGCGAGCTACGTCCTAAGCGGCGAAAAGCTTACCCGTTACAACTTGGGCGCCGCGTTGCTGTGCCTGGCGGGCATTGGTCTGGTGGCGCTCGATAGCGTCGAGTTCAATGTCGGCGATGTCATCACACTGGGCGGTGCGGTCTTCTTTGCCATCCAGATGGCGGTGACCGCCAAGTATGGCCGCAAGATGGACATCAACGTCATCACGTTTTGGATGTTTGTGGGCAACGGCGTGCTGAGCCTGATCTCGTCGCTGCTATTCGAGACCCAAGCGCCGCTGTCCGTTTGGACGCCGAGCTTTATCAGTGTGATGGCGTTTCTCTCGGTGGGCTGCACATGTGTGGCTCTGCTCATCCAAAACGTCGGCCTGGCGCATGTCCCGGCCTCGACGGGCTCGCTGCTCCTTTCGATGGAGTCGCCTTCGGGTGTGCTGTTCTCGGTGCTGCTGATGGGGGAGGCGCTCACCTCGCGCCTGCTCGCCGGCTTCGCGCTCATCTTTCTTTCGATTGTCTTGAGCGAGACGCATTTCGATTTTTTGCGTCGAAAGCCGCGTCCGCAATTGTAAACAATTTGTTGCGCCGCCTCCCGGGGCGGCATTTTTTATGCGTCGCCCTTAAAGTAGTACCTTGCACTTTACACTATCAAAGTGCTTGCTGCAAAAACGTTACTGGAGGGCATCTATGGCACCAGCACTGTCCGATCTTCAACCGCAATCAGCGCCCAAGGCCACCGCGGCGGCGCAGACCGCTATCGGTGACGGTCTTGTTGCAGAAGCTCAGGCTTTTGCAGACGAGCTCGCTGCGTGGCGACACGATTTACATCAGATGCCCGAGCTGGGTAATAGCCTCCCGCAGACCTCTACGTATATCCAAGCGCGCCTGACCGAGATGGACATCCCATTTGCTACGCTCGTCGATGGTTCCTGCGTTGTGGGCCTTGTCGGCGCCGGTGCCGCCGCGGCCCAAGGCAATGGCGTCTGCACGAATGAGCAGGCCGGTACGGTCATCATGCTTCGTGGCGACATGGACGCCCTGCCCGTTGCCGAGGAATCCGGCGAGCCCTTTGCATCCACCAACGGCTGCATGCACGCTTGCGGTCACGATATGCACGCGACGGCGCTGCTTGGTGCGGCTCGTATGCTCAAGGCCCGCGAGGCCGAGCTCGTCGACGCCAATGCCACCGTCAAACTGCTGTTCCAGCCGGGCGAGGAGACCTTTGAAGGGGCACGCGCTGCCATCGCCGATGGCCTGCTGCAGAACCCGCGTCCTCAGGCGGCCTTTGCCATGCACGTTAACAGCCAATCGCCGCTCGGCCTGGTGCTCTATGGGAGCCCGGCGCTTTCGGGCGTGTATGGTTTCCGCATCACGCTGCAGGGCAAGGGCGGCCATGGCTCGAGCCCCGAGATCTGCATCGACCCCATCACGGCCGGCGTCCATGTGCACCTGGCGCTTCAGGAGCTCATCGCTCGCGAGGTGCCGGCCGCCAAGGAGGTCGCACTGACCGTGGGTAAGTTTGCCGGTGGCCAAGCGGCCAACGTCATCCCGGATACCTGCGTGCTCGAAGGCACGCTGCGCGGCTTCGACGTCGAGCTCATGGAGCACCTCAAGACCCGCATCGCGGAGGTCGTTAACGGCGTTGCCACAACATATCGTACGCCGGCGACTATCGAGACGCTCTCGGATGTTCCGCCGCTGGTACTCGATGACAATATGACCCAGGCTTCACTTGGCTATGTGGGTGCGACACTGCCCAAGGCCACCTTCCTGCCGCTGTTCCACGCCATGGCGAGTGAGGACTTCGCGTTGATCTCGAGTGAGATCCCGAGTGCGTACTTTACCGTGGGCGCTGCCGTGACTGATACGGACGAGCATTTTGCTCAGCATCATCCCAAGGCGCGCTTTAGCGATGCCGAGCTGCCACTTGGTGCCGCGGCTTATGCGGCAGTCGCTTTGGGCTATATCGCCGACCACCGGTAGTACCCAACCTTGCCTTTCAAGCCTGCGGGCATGGCCATAAGGCCTATGCCCTTGTCTTTCAAGGCAATCTTGGGCACTACCGGCGCCTGGCTTTGTCATCATGGCCACGTGCTACACGATTTTCGTTAACTGCATGAGCCTGTTTCAGCCGCTCGTCGTCAGCGACCTGGGCATCACGCTTGCGCAGTACAACATCTCCAACGCCATCTCCACCGTGGTGAGCGTTATCGGCTCACTTGTGATCGGTCATGTTGCCGATAAAGTAAGCGGTCGCGTTTTGGGCTCCCTCACTGTAATCGCCACCTCTGCCGTTCTTGCCGGCATGAGCCTTGTCGGTGAACTGTGGCAGGTCTACGTGCTCTTTTCTGTTTGCCCCGTTCTGTTTGTGGCCGCCCTGGAAGCCGAATAGATGCTCGTACCATCATTCGGTTTCCAAGGCGGTCACGGGCCTACGAAATGATCCGTTTTCCCCGTCCCCAACAGATCACGTGATCCGAAGGGGACGGAGGAAAGCGGATCGCAAACAGCGGCGGTGCGTCAGGCCGAACGAGTCCCCATACCCTCGTTCGGTCAGACGCACCGCCGCTGTTTGTGTTTGTGCCGTATAATGTCCACTACCTATGACGCGATACAAAAGAAAGGTGTTTGCCCATGCAGGCACAGAAGGCGGAGGGAACCCGCGACCTTATCGGCGCCGAGATGCGCGCCTGGCAAAAGATGCAGCAGATTGCTGCCGGCGTGTTCGAGCCGTTTGGCTTTAAGCCCATCGAGACGCCCGCGATCGAGCAGGTTGACGTGTTTGTCCACGGTATCGGCCAGTCGACCGACGTCGTGCGCAAGGAGATGTTCCGCGTGTTTAGCGGCGCCAACCTGGAGCGCGTCTTTACCGAGGGCACCGACACCAAGCTTAAGCCCAAGCAGCGCCTGGCCCTTCGTCCCGAGGGCACGGCCGGTGTGGTGCGCGCCGTCGTGGAGAACAACCTAGTGCCCCAGGGCTCCACGCCGTTTAAGGCGTACTATGCCGAGGCCATGTTCCGTGGCGAGCGTCCCCAGAAGGGTCGCCTGCGCCAGTTCCATCAGGTGGGCATCGAGTGGCTCGGCGCTCCCGATCCGGCTGCCGACGCCGAGTGCATCATCATGCTCATGGAGTTCTACAAGCGCCTGGGCTTCGATCTTTCCAAGCTCCGTCTGCTCATTAACTCGATGGGCGATGCCCAATGCCGTCCGGCCTATCGCGAGCAGGTCAAGCAGTTTATCCTCGATCACGCCGACGAGATGTGCGACGAGTGCCGCGAGCGCGCCGAGCTCAATCCGCTGCGCGCCTTCGACTGCAAGAACGACCACTGCCGCGAAATCATGGCCGACGCACCGCTGATGGGCGACAACTTGTGCGATGAGTGCCGCGAGCACTACGAGCAGGTCAAGCGCTATTTGGATGCGGCGGGTATCGAGTATGTCGAGGATCCCACCCTGGTGCGTGGCCTTGACTACTACACCCGTACCGTCTTTGAGGTCGAGGCTCCCGGCGCCGGCGTCGGCTCCATCGGCGGCGGTGGTCGCTACGACGGCCTGGTCGAGCTCGAGGGTGGTAAGCCCACGGCAGGCGTCGGCTTTGCCGTCGGTTTTGAGCGCGCCCTGCTGGCCCTGCAGGCCTTTGGCAGCGATTTGGGTGCCGATGAGGCCCCGTGCGTCTATGTCGCCAATGCCGGCAAGGAACTGCGCCAGAACGTCTTTGCCATTACGCAGGAGCTTCGCGCCGCAGGGATTGTGACCGAGGCCGACTATCAGGGCCGTTCGCTCAAGGCTCAGTTTAAGCAGGCCGATAAGGTAGGCGCCAAGCTCATCCTGGTCCTGGGCGGTGACGAGCTTGCCGCCGGCAAGGTCAAGGTGCGCGACATGGAGAGCCATGAAGAGGTCCTTGCCGATCTGGCCAACGTCGTCGAGGCGGTTCGCGAGCGCCTGTAGCGCATCTTTTTGAGCTGCGGACCCGCTAACATGTCCCGCTCGCGGCGAGCGATTGTTACGGGGGTGTTTCGCTTTTATGCGGAATGCCCCCGTTTGCGTATGCCGCCCACCGAGAAATACGACCATTTAGGGCAAAACCCTTGCAATGCAGAAAATACTTTTGTGTGGTAAAGCGCAATCAGCGCCGAAAGTTTTTGCCGAGTGCCTATAATGAATATCGCATGTTACGTGCATAGAAGGAGGAATGGGAGGAAACGTGGCTGAGAACCTAAGCAACCAGTCTGTACCCGAAGCCGCGGCGCGCGTCGCTGCCGTGGTCAACCGCCTCGTTAACCGAATCGGCTCGAATGCCGAGTCCAGGGAGCGTCTCGCCGAGATCGAGATCCCCGAGGAGCTGCGCGATAATCTGGCGCTGTTCCTGCGCCTGGAGCGTCGTGTGCTTAGCGAGTATGATCCCGAGATCGCGGACCTGTTCGACAAGATCCTGTCGGCCGAGATTGTGGTCAATGCCGGCAACCCCGGTACCCGCGCTGCCGACGAGGCCGTCGACGAGCAGGGCGTGCCCACCGCCGACGAGCCCACCGCCGTGGCATTTCGTGAGGTCGTCGATCTGATCGACAGCCTGCCGCTCGATAAGCAGCAGGTCATTGTCCGCGCCTTTACGAGTTTCTTCCATCTGGCAAACCTGTCGGAGGAGAACTACCGTGTGGCGCAGCTGCGCGAGCGCGAGGCCGGTGCGTCGACCGATACCGAGGTCGATCCCGCCAACGAGCTCACCGTCGCCTATCACCAGCTGGTGAATGAGCTGGGCGTCGAGGGCGCCAACGAGCTGCTCGGCAAGCTCGAGTTCCACCCCGTCTTTACCGCGCATCCCACCGAGGCCCGTCGTAAGGCCGTCGAGGGCAAGATTCGCCGTATCTCTAACCTGCTGGAGGAGCGTCCGCGTCTGGGCGGCTCCGACCTGGTGGAGAACGAGCGCCATATGCTGCAGGAGATCGACGCCCTGGTGCGTACGAGCCCCATCGCGCTCAAGAAGCCCACGCCGGTCGAGGAAGCCGATACCATCATCGACATCTTCGATAACACGCTGTTCGACGTCATCCCCGTCATCTATCGTCGCTTTGACGACTGGGTGCTGGGCGACAAGGCCGGTACCGTGCCGCCGCTGTGCCCGGCGTTCTTCCATCCCGGCAGCTGGATCGGTTCCGACCGCGACGGTAACCCCAACGTCACCGCCAAGGTGAGCCGTGAGGTCGCCGCCAAGTACTTCACTCACATGGTGCTCAAACTCGAGGACAAGTGCCGCCACATTGGCCGCAACCTCACGCTCGAGGCCACCTACAGCAAGCCGTCTGCCGAGCTCATCAACCTGTGGAACCATCAGGTCGAGATGAGCCCTCGGTACACGGCCCGCGCCGAGCTGATCTCCGAGCACGAGCCGCATCGCGCCGTCATGCTTGTCATGGCCGACCGTCTGAACGCCACCGTGCGCCGTATCACCGACACCATGTACCACAGCGCCGATGAGTTCCTGGAGGACCTGCGCGTCGTCCAGCGCTCGCTGGCCGCCTGCGGTGCCGTCCGTGCTGCCTACGGCCCGGTCCAGACCATCATCTGGCAGGTCGAGTCCTTCGGCTTCCATATGGTCGAGATGGAGTTCCGTCAGCACTCCGTGGTGCACGCCCGCGCCCTCAAGGATATCCACGAGAACGGTATCCATGGCGACCTGCAGCCCATGACGCGCGAGGTCATCGACACCTTCCGTGCCATCGGTTCCATCCAAAAGCGCTACGGCAAGAAGATGGCGCACCGCTACATCATCTCGTTTACCAAGAGTGCCCAGCATGTGGCCGACGTCTTTGAGCTGGCCCACCTGTCCTTCGCACACGAGGAGGATGTCCCCGAGCTCGACGTGATCCCGCTGTTCGAGCAGCTCGAGGACCTCGAGGGCTGCGTCGACGTGCTCGACCAGATGCTTACGCTGCCCGTGGTGCAAAAGCGCCTTGCCCAGACCAACCGCCGCATGGAGGTTATGCTGGGCTATTCCGACTCCTCCAAGGATGCCGGTCCTACCACGGCCATGCTCGCGCTGCATTCCGCGCAGGAGCGCATCGCCAAGTGGGCCGAGAAGAACGATATCGACTTGGTGCTCATGCACGGTCGCGGCGGTGCCGTGGGCCGTGGCGGCGGCCCGGCCAACAAGGCCGTGCTGGCGCAGCCCAAGGGTTCGGTCAACTGCTTCTTTAAGCTCACCGAGCAGGGCGAGGTCATCTTTGCCCGTTACGGCAACCGCACGCTGGCTCAGCGCCATGTTGAGTCCGTTGCCGCCGCAACGCTTTTGCAGTCGGCTCCGAGTGTCGAGAAGACCAACACCGAGACCACGCAGAAGTTCTGGGATATGGCCGAGAAGCTCAACACCGCAAGCCACGAGCGCTATCTGGACCTGCTGAACACCGAGGACTTTACGCCGTGGTTCTCGACCGTGACGCCGCTGACCGAGGTCGGTCTGCTGCCGATCGGCTCGCGTCCCGCCAAGCGCGGCCTGGGTGCCAAGTCGCTCGACGACCTGCGTACCATTCCGTGGATCTTCAGCTGGAGCCAGGCACGCATTAACCTGGCCGCTTGGTACGGCCTGGGCACCGCCTGCGAGCAGCTGGGCGATCTTGACCAGCTCAAGGCTGCCTACCAGGAGTGGCCGTTCTTCCGCACCTTTATCGACAACATCGAGATGTCGATCGCCAAGACCGACCAGCGCATCGCCAAGATGTATCTGCACCTGGGCGATCGCCAGGATCTGTCCAAGAAGGTCTTCACCGAGATGCAGCTCACGCGTAAGTGGGTCCTTGCCATCGTCGGTGACGAGTGGCCGCTGCAGCGCCGCCGCGTGCTCGGCTGCGCCGTCCGCGTGCGCAACCCCTACGTCGACGCCCTGTCCATCGCCCAGGTCCGCGCCCTTCGCGAGGTGCGTATGAACCAGGACGAGATGGCCGAGGAGAAGAAGGCCGAGTACATGAGCCTGATTCTTTCGACTGTGACCGGCGTCTCGGCAGGATTGCAGAACACGGGGTAATCGATAGCCCTGTAGTCGTCCGGGCCCGCCATTAGTTTACTTTTAGGCACGTCCTCGGACATGCAAGAAGCCCTCGCTGCGCACTTCGTGCGGCGAGGGCTTTTTGCGTCCTGCGGAGTGTGCCTAAAAGTAAGCTAATGGCGGGCCCTACGATGTCCGGTCTTCGGCGGATTACTGGCTGGGGAAAGATGGCGCGCTTCTCGCCTTATGACTGTAGCGGCCGCGGTCCCGTTTGGGATCGCGGCCGTTTTGTTGTGGGTCAAATATGAACGTTGTGTTAACGAGTCGGTGGACGGTGGTGTTTTTCGGTGAGCGGCGTATCCTTCCAACGGTTTATCTAGTGTGTCAGTTGAAAGGAAGAGGGCGCTCGTCATTGTTTGAATGTGAACTGCCATTTGACCACAAGACGTTGCATCTAGAGCTCGAGGATAAGAACTTCGCGGGTGTGATGGAGGGTCATCAAAACGAGTTTAAGACCACGAAATCGCAGGAAAAGCTGGTAGAGGAGTCGCTTGCCAACCCTTATGCCTCGCCTTCACTCGAGGAGCTTTGTGCTGGCAAGAAGGATATTGTCATCATTAGCTCCGACCATACGCGTCCCGTTCCCTCGCGTGTGACGATGCCTATTCTGCTGCATCACATCCATTCTGCTGCGCCCGAGGCTCGCGTGCGTATTTTGGTTGCTACGGGTATGCACCGTCCGTCGACGCACGAGGAGCTCGTCAACAAGTATGGCGAGGAGATCGTTGCCAACGAGGAAATCGTCATGCACGTCGCGACTGACGACAGCATGATGAAAAAGATCGGCACCCTGCCTTCTGGTGGCGAGTGCATCATCAACAAGATTGCCGCCGATTGCGATCTGCTGCTTGCCGAGGGCTTCATTGAGCCGCATTTCTTTGCCGGTTTCTCTGGTAGCCGTAAGTCCGTGCTGCCCGGTATCGCTAGCTACAAGACCATCATGTACAACCACAACGGTCAGTTTGTGAACGATTCTCACTCGCGTGCCGGCAACCTGTGCCACAACCATGTGAGCGAGGACATGTTTGCCGCTGCCGAGATGGCTCACCTTGCCTTTGTGCTTAACGTGGTGCTCAACGGCAAGCACGAGGTCATCGGCTCCTTTGCCGGCGACATTCACAAGGCGCACGAGGCCGGCTGCGAGTTCGTGAAGAGCCTCGCCGGCGTTGAGCCCGTCGAGTGCGAGATTGCCATCACCACCAACGGCGGTTACCCGCTCGACCAGAACATCTATCAGGCCGTGAAGGGCATGTGCGCTGCCGAGGCCACGCTTCCCGAGGGCGGCGTGATCATTGATGTCGCCGGTTGCGCCGACGGTCACGGTGGCGAGGGCTTCTATCACAACATCGCCGACAACGATCCGGCAGAGTTTGAGCGTGCCTGCATCGATCGTCCCAAGGACGAGACCCTGCCCGACCAGTGGACGAGCCAGATTTTCGCCCGCATCCTGGCACATCACCCTGTGATCATGGTCACCGACCTGTGCGATCACCAGATGATCAAGGATATGCACATGACGCCGGTCAACACCCTCGAGGAGGCGCTCAAGCTCGCCTTTGAGATGAAGGGTGCCGATGCCAAGGTGGCCGTCATTCCCGATGGCCTGGGCGTTGTCGTCGCGCAGCACTAGTGCGCGGCCTAAACGAATCGTTTGTAACCGACAAGAAAGATAAGGTTTTATGCTTACCAAACTCCTCTGTGAATTCGGCGCAACGGCCCTCATGATCATCTTTGGCGTGGGCGTGCACTGCGATACCGTGCTCAAGGGCACCAAGTATCAGGGCTCCGGCCACATGTTTGCCATCACCACCTGGTCTTTTGGCATCTCGGTCTGCCTGTTTGTCTTTGGCGGCGCCGTGTGCATGAACCCCGCCATGGTGCTTGCCCAGTGCATCGTAGGCCTGGTGCCGTGGAGCAGCTGCATTCCCTTCATGATTGCCGATATGCTCGGCGGCTTTGCGGGCGCCGTGATCGCGTGGTTGATGTATGCCGATGAGTTCAAGGCTTCCGATGGCGTCGTCGACCCCATTGCCCAGCGCAACATCTTCTCGACCAACCCCACCACCGAGGGTACGAACTACGCCCGTAACTTCTTCTGCGAGGCTATCTGCACCTTTGTGTTCATCAGCGCCATCCTCGCTGCCGCTAACCGCGCCGGCGAGAACGTTCTGATGCTCGCCATCTGCGTCGGCCTGATCGTTTGGGCCGTTGGCATGGGCATGGGCGGCATCACCGGCTTCGCCATGAACCAGGCTCGTGACCTTGGTCCTCGCATGGCCTATCAGGTGCTGCCGATCAAGAACAAGGCTGACAACAACTGGAAGTACGGCCTGCTTGTTCCTGGCATCGCGCCGTTTGTCGGTGCCGCTCTGGCCGCGCTGTTTGTGCATGGTTTCTTGGGCATGTTCTAGTCCGAGGCTACATATTTGTCCGCTGGCCGCATGGGGTAACTTCCCAGCGCGTCCTCGGACATGAAAGAACCCCCGCTGCGCACTTCGTGCGGCGGGGTTCTTTCGTCCTGCGGAGTGCGCTGGGGAGTTACCCCATGCGGCCAGCTGTGGGATCTTAGTCGCGTTGGAACAAGCAACCCAACATATATATCTGAATTTGGATGGGAGGGACTTGTTGCTGGTAGGGGCGTTGAAGTGCGAGTGACGCTTTGGGATGCGTGGCGGCCTGGGTTGGGGCGATGCTTTGGGATGAGGTTCTTACTTAGTTGAAGAGGGGTTTTATGGCTGAGAGGTAGTCTTTGGCTACGTCCTCTTTTGGGGCTTGGAAGTTGTGCCAGGCCCACCATTGGACGGTGGCTACGAAGCTTGAGGCTATGTGGTGTAGTAGGAAGCTGCGGTCCATGGTGCCGGCGGGGCCTGAGGGGTCGACGGGCACGGTTTCGGCTGCTCGTGACATGATGGTCTTGCGTAGGCAGTCGGCGAAGACGCGTGAGCCGGCGCCGGCTACCAGTGCCCGTACACCCTGCCGACGATTCCAGAGGTTGTTGAGGATATGCTCGACCTGTACGAGTGGGTCATCGAGGGGCGTACCGTCATTGTCGAGGGCATGGGTGCAGATATCGCGCACGAGCTCAGCGAGCAGGTCATCTTTGCTTTTAAAGAGGCCGTAGAACGTGGCCCGACCCACATGGGCGCGAGCGATGATGACGCCGACGGTGATCTTGCCGTAATCTTCCTCGCACAGGAGCTCGGAGAACGCCGCAACGATGGCGGCACGGCTTTTTGCCTTGCGGGCATCCATGGCTATGCGTCCGCGTGAACGAGCAGGCAGCGGAGTGTACCGGAGCAGCCCTCGTAGGGGCGCTTACCGGCGCCGTAGCCGACGGCCTCGATGCGGTAGCGGACTGGCAGGTGCTCGGACGTGCGCAGCGCGGTGACGATGGCGGCGCCCGTGGGCGTCACGAGCTCGCCGGCGACCGGCGCGGGCGTGAGGGCGATATTGCCTGCCTGGCACAGGTTGACGACAGCGGGGACGGGAATGGGCATGAGGCCGTGGGCGCAGCGGATGGTTCCGTGGCCCTCGGAGAGCGACTCGACCACGATGTCCTCAATACCCAGGTCGTCGAGGCAGATGGCGACAGAGCAGACGTCGACGATGGAGTCGACGGCGCCCACCTCGTGAAACAGGACGGTGTCGGGCGTTTTGCCGTGAGCCTTGGCCTCGGCAGCAGCGAGTACGGAAAAAATGGCGAGGGCACGACGCTTGGCGCCATCGCTTAGCTGCGAGCCATCGATGATGGCGGTGACGTCCGCCAAAGAACGGTGGTGATGGTGGTGGGCGTGATGATGGCCCTCGTGGCCATGACCGTGGGCCTCATGGTCATGGTCATGGTCGTGGCAGTGCTCGTGCTCGCCATGGTCATGATGGTGGTGTTCGTGTTCGTGCATATGCTCGACAGCTGCTTCGTTGCCGTAGAGCCAGGCCATATCGTGATCGTGGTTCTCGAGCTCCTCTGCAAGCTGGACATCGAAATCGCAGGCGTCGATGCCGTGCTTGTTTACGCGCGTCACGGCAATCGAAAAGCCGTCGACCGGCAGCGTGGCGAGCTGCTCGTGCAGATGCTCCTCGCTGGCGCCCAGGTCGAGCAGGGCCGCGACGGTCATATCGCCGCTGATGCCCGAGGTGCCGTCGATGATAAGCGTATGCTGATGGTTGGACATGGAATGCTCCTTAGCGGGCGCGGGGTGTGCCGGCGCTCAGATGATTGATAAGACTTGCCTGGTATGCGGCACCAAAGCCGTTGTCGATATTGACGACCGAAACGCCGCTGGCGCAGGAGTTGAGCATGGCGAGCAGTGCGGCTACGCCACCAAAGCTCGCGCCGTAGCCCACGCTGGTGGGAACGGCAATGACCGGACAGCTCACCAGGCCGCCGATAACGCTCGCCAGCGCGCCTTCCATGCCGGCGATGGCGATGACCACCTGCGCCTGGGCAAGTTCCTCGGCATGCGCGAGCAAGCGGTGCAGGCCGGCGACGCCTACGTCGTAGAGGCGGTCGACCTCGTTGCCATAGAACTCGGCCGTCAACGCGGCTTCCTCGGCGACGGGCAAGTCACTCGTGCCGGCGCAGGCGACGACGATGCGTCCGTTACCGGTGGGGGAGGGCTTGCCGCCCACGAGGGCGAGCTGTGCGTCCGGGACATATCCCAGGTCGATGCCGTTGTCGAGGAGCTCCGAGATGCGGGCTGCTTTTTCGCTGTCCAGGCGTGTGACCAGGATGCGCTCCTGGCCGGCATCGCGCAGCGCTTCGATAATGGCGGCAATCTGCTTGGCGGTTTTACCCGCACCGTAGACAACCTCGCCGGCTCCCTGGCGCACCCCGCGCGAAAGATCGAGCTGCGCAAAGCCCAAATCGGCGGTCGGAGCCGTCTGGATGCGCGTAAGGGCGTCGGCGGGGGTGACTGATCCGCCGGCAACATCGCTCAGCAGCTGCTCTAGATCTCGCTTATCCATATATGTTCCCTTCGACGGCGCAAAGTCTAGCACTCAAAGGGTATGTTTCCGAACACTAAGACAAAATTGTTCGGAAACTATAGGACGGATTGATTCAATTGTTAGACGGATCGATTAGTCGCGCAGGATGATGTCCATGGCGAGCATCAGGTTGCGTTCGTCGATGGCAAACGGGGCGGCTTCGCGCGTCTTGGGCTTGGCGCAAAACGCGATGCCCGTGCCCGCGGCCTGAATCATGGGGATGTCGTTTGCCCCGTCGCCAATAGCGACCGTGTGGGCCATGTCGACACCGCACTCAAACGCCCAATCTAGCAGCTTGATGAGCTTGGACTCCTTGGTCACAATGTCGGCAGCCAACTTACCGGTGAGCTTGCCATCCACGACCTCCAGGCGGTTAGCCAGGCAAAAGTCGATACCCGCGGCGGCCACGATCTTATCGGCGACCTCGTGGAAGCCGCCGCTTACCACGCCGACCTTCCAGCCCTTGCTGTGCGCCGAGCGCACAAGCTCCAGCGCGCCGGGGGTAAACGTCACGCGCTCAAAGGTGCGCTCGAACACGCTCTCATCCAAGCCGGCAAGCAGCCCCACGCGCTCCTCGAGTGCCTGCTTAAAGTCCAGTTCGCCGCGCATGGCGCGCTCAGTGATCTTCGCCACTTGCTCGCCTACGCCGGCCTCCTCGCCCAACAGGTCGATGACCTCCTGGTTGATGAGCGTGGAGTCGATATCCATAACGATGAGGCGTGCAGTCATGGCGGGCCTTTCCGAGTGCAGTTGTATTGGGGCACATTGTCGCACGCGGCGCGCCTTGGCGACGGCCAGGCCGCGTCAATTGTTTCGTCTCCGTCAAGTCTTTGGGCAGGAGCCACTTTTTCGCGGCACATCGACGCGGGTGCGATAAGATAGAACGCCATGTCCGGCTGCGCGGTTTACGCAGGCTGGGCAAATCTGTACGACGCTGCCCGGAACGACACGGGGCGGCACAGATCCATAAAGGAGGATCACTGGTATGAGCCAGACCCGTCCCATTGACGAGCATTCCATGCACACCCGTACCTGCGGCGAGCTTCGCTTCGAGAACGTGGGCGAAGAGGTCACCCTCACCGGTTGGGTGAGCCGTCGCCGCGACCACGGTGGCCTTATTTTCTGCGACCTTCGCGACCGCGAGGGCATCACACAGCTCACCTTCGACCCCGAGCACTCCGACGGCGATGCCTTTAAGATCGCCGAGACCATGCGTCCCGAGTGGCCCATCAAGATTCACGGCGTCGTGCGCGCCCGTGGCGAGGAGACCACCAACACCAAGCTCGCGACCGGCGAGATCGAGGTCCTGACCGACCACGCCGAGGTGCTCAACACGTCCGTCACCCCGCCGTTCCAGATTGAGGACGGCATTGAGACCAGCGAGGACACCCGCCTGCGCTATCGCTATCTGGACCTCCGCCGTCCCGAGATGATGGCCAACCTCAAGCTGCGCTCCGACTTCACCTTTGCCATTCGCGAGGCGCTGCACAACCGTGAGTTCATGGAGGTCGAGACGCCCTCCCTGTTTAAGTCCACGCCCGAGGGCGCTCGAGACTTCATCGTTCCCAGCCGTATCCAGCCGGGTAACTTCTACGCCCTGCCGCAGTCCCCGCAGCTCCTGAAGCAGCTGCTCATGGTCGGTGGCGTTGAGCGCTACTACCAGGTTGCCAAGTGCTTCCGCGACGAGGATCTGCGCGCCGACCGTCAGCCCGAGTTCACTCAGGTCGATATCGAGATGTCCTTCGTGGACCAGAATGACGTCATGAGCGCACTCGAAGAGGTCCTGTCCGATGCCTTCGGCCGCATGGGTGTCGAGATGCCCACGCCGCTGCGTCGCATGGACTACTGGGAGGCCATGGACACCTATGGCTCCGACAAGCCCGATACCCGCTATGGCATGCACCTGGTCGACCTGACCGACATCTTTGCCAACTCCAAGTTCAAGGTCTTTGCGACTGCCGCAAACGAGGAGGGCTCTGTCGTCAAGGCCATTAACGCCAAGGGCGCCGGTGCCTGGGCACGTGCCAAGATCGATAAGCTCGCCGGCGTGGCCTCCACGTTTGGCGCCAAGGGCCTGGCCTGGATCGCCTTCCGCGAGGACGGCTCCATCAACAGCCCCATCGTCAAGTTCTTCTCGGACGAGGAGATGGCCGCTCTGCGCGAGCGTATGGACGTCGAGCCCGGCGACCTTGTGATGTTCGCCGCCGGCCCGCGCCTGCTCTCTGACGAGATCCTGGGCGGCATGCGTTCTCACATGGCCAACGCACTCGAGATCAAGCGCGAGGGCCACGACTTCCTGTGGGTCGTCAACTTCCCGCTGTTCCACTGGGATGAGGACCGCAAGGCCTATGCTGCCGAGCACCAGCCCTTCACCCTGCCGACCGAGACCGACATCGCCAAGATTGAGGCCGATCCGCTGGCAGCCGGCTCCTGTACCTATGACTTTGTCATGGACGGCTTTGAGGCCGGCGGTGGTGGCATGCGTATCCACAACGCCGAGATGCAGATGTCCATGCTCAAACTCCTGGGCTTTACCGAGGAGCGCGCCGAGTCGCAGTTCGGCTTCCTCATGGAGGCGCTCAAGTTTGGTGCGCCCCCGATGGGCGGTTTTGCTCTGGGCCTGGACCGCGTGTGCATGCTGCTCACCGGTTCCGACTCCATCCGCGACGTCATGGCGTTCCCCAAGACGGCCAGTGGCTCCGACCTTATGTCGGGCGCTCCGAGTGCCGTATCCGGCGCCCAGCTCAAGGACGTCAGTCTGCGCCTGATGTAGGCAAGCGGCTACATATTGCCTGTAACGAGGGAAGGACGCGTGCCTTCCCTCGTTTTTTATGCGTGGGCGTTGCGAGGACATAGGGTGACCGGACGTCGCGGAAACTGCGACCCAGAATCCAGCCAAATAACGGGTCGCACTTTCCGGTTGAGCTTCTGGCGGAAAGTACATCCCAGAATCGGCGTTCGGAATGGGCCGGGCTTTCCGCTAAAGCAGCCTAGCGGAAAGCCCGGCCCAGTTTCCTACAGTGAGTCTCTCTGAACGAGCTGCATGTGCATGACGGTGGTGGTGGGCACGGCGCCATTGATCATATCGAGCGCAATGCCTGCGGCCATGTGGCCTTCCTCGCGAAGCGGCTGACGAATGGTCGTCAACGCGGGGACGCTGCGAGCTGCGACCTCGTGGTCATCGAAGCCCACGACCGAAACGTCTTTGGGTACGCTAATTCCTGCTTCGTTGAATGCGGCGATAACGCCGGTTGCGATACGGTCCGATCCGCATAGCACGCCGTCGGCATGTATTTCGCGCGCGAGCAACCGCCGCGTGGCTTGGTAGCCGTCTCCGCTGCTCCATCCGGTATAGATGACATTTTCATCCGGAAGGCTTTCGCCCAAAATTGCACGGTAGCCGCGAAGGCGGTCGATGACGGCGGGGTTATCCTGCGGCCCCAGCACGGCAACGATGTCCTTGCGTCCGCGATCTTTCATAGCGAGCGCCGCAAAGCGTCCGCCCTCTTCGTCGTCGGAGTAGACCGTCGAGAACACGTCGCGATAGGGATGGCCCTCGAGCTGGCCGCATAACACAGTGGGTACGCCCAGCTCGCGCAGCACCTCGAGCAGCTCACTGCCCTTGTAGGGCGAGACGTCGATGACGGCGTCAAACGAGCGGCGCTCAAAATGCTCGCGTGCGCGGTTGCGCTCATGCGAGGAAGATGCCTGCAAGATCACGGGCAAGTAAGACGACTCCGAAAGTTCCTCGGTAATGCCGCTTAAAAACTCACTGTAGGTGGGATCGCTAAACAGCTCGCTCAAAGGCTCGGTAACCAGTACGGCGATAATTTCCGTGCGTCCGACGGCGAGCGCCCGGCCGCGTGCGTTGGGAACGAAGTTAACCTTTTTCGCCGCTGCGCGGACGCGCTTTTTAGTTTCCTCGCTAATGCGGGGGGAGTCGTTGAGGGCACGCGATGCCGTGGAGCGCGAAACACCGGCAGCTTCAGCAACCTCGGCAAGCGTGGGTGCGGTGCGTGCTGGTTGGGTCATGGCGTCTCCTGTGCAATTGGGTCGGTGGGCTATCGATAAAGGCTAATGCGGATACAGATTACTATAGCGCGCGTGAACGGCGTCCATGGTATCCGGTGACCGGTGTCGTTTTGCAATCAAACTGCGACTGAGCACGGCATGTATGGGCGAGACATAGGCAGGCGCGACAGTTGCCTGTGAGTTCAAGAACGATGCCCGTGCTGTGCACCTAAGCTTAGGGTGACATAAGTAGCATGGTTGTACAACCGGTTGCACCGTTAATCCGACAAAATCGACCGTTCGGCGGACAACCGGTTGCACAGATTTTTGTACCGCCCGTAAGATAAGGACAACCGGTTGCACAAAGAAGCACTACGATGACGAAGGAGCATCACCATGGACGCCATTAACGATTGGGAAAACCAAGCGCTCACCCACAGGAACCGCCTGGCACCCCATGCGTACTTTATGGGTTATGAGACCGCCGATCTCGCCGCTACGTACAGCCGCGAGCTGTCGCGCGGATTTGTCCAGCTGTCCGGCTCGTGGCAGTTCCGCCTTTTTGAGGGCCCCGCGGCCGTCTCCAACGAAGCACTTTGCACGTACAAGCCCGAGTGGGATCACGTGGAGGTTCCGCACCTGTGGCAGGTAGACGGCTATGGCAACCTTGCCTACACCGACGAGGGTTTTCCGTTCCCGGTGGATCAGCCGTTCGTTCCCTCCGACGACCCTACGGGCGTCTACCAGCGCATCGTCAAACTTCCCGCCGTGCCTGCCGGCGCTCGCGAGATTATTCGCTTCGACGGTATCGAGAGCTACGGCGAGCTGTATGTCAACAGCAAGTTTATCGGCATGACCAAGGGTTCGCGCCTGTCCGCCGAGTTTGACGTGACCGACGCGCTCGTCGAGGGCGACAACCTGTTTGCGGTCAAGGTTCTGCAGTACAGCGATGGTAGCTACATCGAGGACCAGGACATGTGGTGGGCATCGGGCATCTTCCGCGATGTGTACCTCATGCAGCGTCCCGCCGCGCATCTGGTCGACTTTAGGTTCCGCACGCACCGCGAGGGCGATGCCGCTCTGATCACGCTCGATACGGTTGCCGAGGGCGCAAGTCGCGTCGTGTATACGCTCAGCGATGGCCAGAATGTGGTCGCTACGGGCGAGTGCGTCGACGGCCATGCCGAGTGCAGCGTTGCCGATGCCCACTTCTGGAACCCCGAGGACCCCTTCCTCTATGACCTTACGCTTGAGGTCTACGACGGCGACGAGATCAGCGAGTACGTTCCGCATCGCCAAGGCCTTGCCGAGGTGACGGTCGAGGGCAATCATATCTACCTTAACGGCACCTACTTTAAGATGCATGGCGTCAACCGCCACGACCACGACGATCACAAGGGCCGCGCCGTGGGTCTCGAGCGCATGCGCCGCGACCTGGAGCTCATGAAGCAGCACAACATCAACGCGGTGCGCACGTCCCACTACGCCAACGATCCGCGCTTCTACGAGCTGTGCGACGAGTACGGCATCATGTTGGTCGCCGAGACCGATATGGAGAGCCACGGCTTCGAGAATATCGGCAATATCGCCCTGGTCACCGACGACCCTGCCTGGGAGCCGGCTTACGTTGACCGTGTTGAGCGCCTGGTGATGCAGGAGCGCAACCACGCGTGCATCATCATGTGGTCGATGGGCAACGAGAGCGGCTATGGCTGCAACATCCGCGCGATGTACGCCAAAGCTCACGAGCTCGACGGTCGTCCGGTCCACTACGAGGAGGATCGCAACGCCGATACCGTCGACGTCATTTCCACCATGTACTCCCGCGTGTCGCAGATGAACGACTTTGGCGAGCATCCGTTCCCCAAGCCGCGCATCAACTGCGAGTACGGCCACTCCATGGGTAATGGTCCCGGAGGCCTGTCCGAGTACCAGGAGGTCTTCGATCGCTGGGATTGCATCCAAGGCCAGTTTATTTGGGAATGGTGCGACCACGGTTTGGCTGCTGTGACCGAGGACGGCGTTGCCTACGACATGTATGGCGGCGACAACGGCGATTACCCCAACAACAGCAACTTCTGCATCGACGGCATGGTGTTCCCCTGGCAGCAGCCGAGCCCGGGCCTTACCGAGTACGGCCAGGTCATCTGCCCGGTTCGCATGGCCTACGATGCCGAGGCGGGCGAGCTGACCGTCACCAACAAGCGTTGGTTTACCACCCTCGAGGATGTCTGCCTGTCGGCGGAGACCCTGGTGGACGGCGACGTGGTCTGCCGCAAGACGCTCATGCCCGGTGCGGTTGCCCCCGGCGAGTCCGTCCAGCTTCCGCTGGTGATTCGCGAGGCCGCAGCGGGCGAGACCCTGCTGACCGTGCACGCCTACACCATGGCGGCTCACGCCTGGTGCGAGCCGATGTTCCAACTGGGTGCAAGCCAGTTTGCCATCGCAAACCATCCGGCGCCGGCAATTGCCGCCCCCACTCGTCCTGAGCTTACGGTCGAGGAGACCGAGCAGGAGATTCGCATTCGCTCCCTCAACGGCGAGCTGACCTTCAGCAAGGTCAACGGTACCGTGAGCGAGTGGAAGGCATCCGGTCGCGACGTCATGACCTCCGGTCCCCAGGTTGGTTTTTGGCATCCGCTCGTCGATAACCACGCTCAGGAGTACGACTCCCTGTGGAAGGATAACTTCATCGATGTGATGCAGACGTCTACCCGCAATGTTTATTGGAAGCAGGACGGCAATGCGGTCGTCGTTACCGTGAGCCAGCGTATCGCTCCTCCCGTCCGCGCGTTCGGCATGCGCGTCGAGCTCGTCTATACCGTGCTTCCGAGTGGCCGCGTCGACCTCAAGGTTTCCGGCGATCCCTACGGCGACTATTCGGACATTATCCCGCGCATCGGCATCTCCTTCGAGGTTCCCGGTTGTGATCGTGCCGTCGAGTGGTATGGCCACGGCCCGGGCGAGAACTATCCGGACTCGCTGCGCGCCAACCCGGTCGGTCATTACCGCACTACGGTCGACGACATGTTCACGCCCTACGTTATGCCCCAGGACTGCGCCAACCGCGAGGGTACCCGCTGGGTCGCCCTGCGCTCCAGCCACGGTGACGGTCTGGTCGTGACGCGTCCGAGCGACGCCGCTTCCAATCCGTTCTCGTTCTCCGCATGGCCCTATAGCTGCGAGGCTATCGATAATGCCAAGCATGTCTACGATCTTGTCCCGGGCGACACGGTTACGGTCAACATCAACGACCAGCTGCTCGGCCTTGGCTCGAACTCTTGGGGTTCCGAGGTGCTCGATTCCTATCGCACCCGTTTTGAGAGCTTCAGCTTTGAGGTGTCCCTGCGACCGCTGACGTCTGCCGATCTGGCTCAGGCGCTGGCACCCATTAAGGAGGCATAAGTCATGCATATCTTTAACTCGCGTGCCGATTTCGACGCCCAGATGAAGTCCGTCAAGAAGTGGATGCGTACCGGTCAGGCACTCGACGGCGTTTCTGAACTGCAGCACGATGTGGCGTACTCTATCGGCGACTCGCTGGTGTATTGGTGGGTGAACGCCCACGAGGCGGCTACTGCCGATCTGGTCGGTCACCGTCGCTACCATGCCGTGCTCGCCCCGCTCGACGGCAATCTGACCGTTGAGGTGGCTTCCAAGGCCGATCTTACCTGTACGCGCGCCTACAGCGATATCGATGATCGCGAGCGCTTTGAGGGTACGGGGGAGACCGTGACGATTCCCACCGGCGGCGTTGCCGTCGTCGAAATTGACGAGGCCTACCGTGTTGTGGCCGATGCCGCGGATCCCCGCGTCGTGGTACTGCACGTGACAGTCGAAGGTTATTCCTTCCCCAACAAGTAGTATTCGTCCGCCTGGACGTTTGCTTCGCGCCGTTAAGGGGGATGGCTTTGTTGACTCCCTTTTCCCCATTCCCCTTAGCAGGTGCGCCGTCCGTGTTTGCACTTGCAGCTCGGACGGTTTTAGATGACATTTAACAGATGATTGGGAGGGCTTATGAGCTCTGAAAAACGAGGAACGATTGGTTCGTTCGCTCTGCTGGGCATGACGGTCGCCGCCGTGTTCGGTATCAAGAACATCATCAACAACAACGCGGCCATCGGCTTGGCAGCTGCGCCGTCGTTCTTCTTCGCCACGCTTTTGTACTTTGTCCCCTATACCCTGGTTACCGCCGAGTTCGTCGGCCTCAACAAGGACTCCGAGTCTGGCGTGTACGCATGGGTTAAGACCTCGATGGGTGGTCGCTGGGCGTTCCTGACGGCATTTAGCCACTGGTTCGTTAACCTGTTCTTCTTTGCGTCCGTCCTGCCCAACGTCATCATCTACGCGAGCTACGTGTTCTTTGGTGCCAACGCCGAGCTTTCGCAGCTGTGGATCACCATTATCGAGATCGTCGTCTTTGCTATCGCCACGTGGGTTTCGACCAAGGGCGCTAAGTGGATCGGCTCCATTTCCTCCTTCGGTTCGACCGCGGCTCTCGGCCTGACCGCCGTGTTCATCCTGCTGTCCCTGGCTGCTGCCTTTGGCGGCGTTGAGTTCGCTACGGCTCCTACTCCCGCTAACATGGCTCCCGACATGAGCAACTTCGCAACTGCGTGGGGCTTCTTCGGTACGCTTGCCTGGATCATCCAGGGCGTTGGCGGCGCTGAGTCTGTCGGCGTGTTCCTTAACGACCTTAAGGGTGGCGTCAAGGCCTTCGTGCGCACCGTCGTTATCGCCGGCCTGACCATCGGCCTTCTGTATGCAGGCGCTTCGCTGCTGGTTAACCTGTTCATCCCCGAGGGCGGCGTTGCCATCTCCACCGGTATCTTCGACGTATTCGGTGCTGTCTTTGCCCACTTTGGCATTCCCATGGAAGTGTCTACGCGCGCCATCGGCTTGATCCTTCTCGCCGCCACGCCGGGCTCCCTCATGATGTGGACCTCCGCTCCCATCAAGGTCTTCTTCACCGAGATCCCCAAGGGCGTCTTTGGTAGCAAGATCGTCGAGCTCAACGAGCACGGCATTCCTGCCCGCGCTGCCTGGCTGCAGTTCGCCATCGTCGTCCCCATCCTGATCATCCCGGCCCTGGGCTCCGGTAACCTCGACGACCTGCTCATGATCGTCACCAACATGACGGCTGCCACCGCTCTGCTCCCACCGCTGCTGATTTTGCTTGCCTACTTTATGCTGCGCAAGAACTTTGACGCCGCTCCCCGTGGCTTCCGCATGGGTTCGCGCAGCTTTGGCCTGGTCGTTGCCGCATTCCTGCTTGTGGTCTTCTGCTTCGTGCTTATCTGCGGCACCATTCCGCTCGATCAGCCGCTGTGGCTGACGCTGGTCTACAACGTTGGCGGCGTGGTTGTCTTCTTGGGCCTTGCCGTGATGTGGTACAACCGCTACATCAACCGCCTGCGCGAGACCGATCCCGAGGCCGCCGAGAACGAGCTTCGCCCTTCCGTCCTCGATATGATGGAGTAGCGGCTAGGTTTAATCTACGGCTGTGGAATAAATCGATTCCCTTTCCTAAGGAGGGGCCTTACGAGGCCCCTCCTTTTGTGTTTTGGGGCATGGTTTTGGCCCCCGTGGTCAAAAAATGCCAAATATGAGTACTGTTGCAAAAGAAGTGCCATATTTTTCGGCCTGCTCTGAGCGAAAATGGGCTCAAAATCGATTTATCTAACTCCCTTTAAAGG